>Ga0153921_1000079_pt1 | contig 91898 bp, 81 predicted proteins | sample TSNJ005MetaG_FD_104691 | JGI IMG/M metagenome (GOLD analysis project Ga0153921, IMG submission 104691) | Attine ant fungus gardens microbial communities from New Jersey, USA - TSNJ005 MetaG | ecosystem: Host-associated > Fungi > Mycelium > Unclassified | place: USA: New Jersey, Brendon T. Byrne... | reverse complement strand
GACGCTTCCGCTGTCCGGCGTCGGGACGGGGACGAGCTCGCCCTCGAACGCCCCGCTCGCCGCCGCCTCCGCCGCACGCTGGTGCGAGGTCGCCGCGAAGGCGTCCAGCTCGGCCCGGGAGATATCCCAGCGCTCGGCGATCAGCTCCGCCGAGACGCCCTGCCCGACGAGCCCCTCCGGGTAGCGGGCGTGCATGAGCGCCCCGCCGCGGGAAGCGCTCCCGACGTTCGAGCCGAGCGGCGCCCGGCTCATCGACTCCACGCCGCACGCGATGACGACGTCATACGCGCCCGAGATCACGCCCTGGGCGGCGAAGGCCGCGGCCTGCTGGCTCGACCCGCACTGCCGGTCGATCGTAACCGCGGGCACGCTCTCGGGGAATCCCGCGCTCAGCACCGCCGTGCGCGTGAGGTTCGCGGCCTGCTCGCCCGACTGCGTGACGCAGCCGCCGATGACGTCGTCCACGATCGCCGGGTCGATCCCGGTGCGGGCGACGAGCTCCATCAGCACCCCGGCGAGCAGGTCGGCGGGGTGGATGTCCGACAACTCCCCGTCCGGCTTGCCGCGGCCGGACGGGGTGCGGACGACGTCGACGATGACGGCTTCGCTGCGCGGCATGTCAGGCTCCGAACGGGTCCGGGGTGAGCGTGTACTTCGTGCTGAGGTACTCGTGGATGCCCTCGAGGCCGCCCTCGCGCCCGAGACCGGACTGCTTGACGCCGCCGAACGGCGCGGCCGCATTGGAGAGGACGCCCACGTTCAGGCCCATCATCCCGGTCTGCAACCGCTCGATCATGCGCTGCCCGCGCGCGAGGTCCTTGGTGAACACGTAGGAGACGAGCCCGAACTCCGTGTCGTTCGCCATGCGCACGGCGTCGTCCTCGGTCGAGAACCGCACGATCGAGAGCACCGGGCCGAAGATCTCCTGGCGCAGGATGTCACTGCCCGCCTGCACGTCCGTGACGACGGTGGGCTGGTAGAACGTGCCCTGCCCCTCCACCCGCGAGCCGCCGGTGAGGACGGAGGCGCCCCGGGCGACGGCGTCCGCGACGAGCGCCGCGGCCTTGTCGACGGCGTCGGAGTCGATCAGCGGGCCGATCGTCACGCCCTCCTCGGCGCCCCGGCCGACGCGCATCCCGTTGACGCGCTCCGTGACGCGGCGGGCGAACTCGTCGGCGACGTCCTCGTGCACGATGAACCGGTTGGCGGCGGTGCAGGCCTCGCCGATGTTGCGGAACTTGGCCAGCATCGCGCCGTCGACGGCCTTGTCGAGGTCGGCGTCCTCGAAGACGACGAACGGGGCGTTGCCGCCCAGCTCCATCGACGTGCGGAGGACGTTCTCCGACGCCTGCTTCAGCAGCGAGCGGCCGACCTCGGTCGAGCCGGTGAACGACAGCTTGCGCAGGCGCGGGTCGGCGATGATCGGCCCGGAGACCTTCCCGGAGGTGGAGGTCGTGATCACGTTCAGCACGCCGGCCGGGAGGCCCGCATCCTCCAGCAACCGGGCGAAGTACAGGGTGGTGAGGGGCGTCAGCGCAGCCGGCTTGACGACCACGGTGCAACCCGCCGCGAGTGCCGGCGCGATCTTGCGGGTCGCCATCGCGAGCGGGAAGTTCCACGGCGTGATCAGGAAGCAGGGTCCGACGGGGTGCTGCGAGACGATCATCCGCCCGGTTCCCTCGGGGTTGGTGCCATAGCGGCCGGCGATGCGCACGGCCTCCTCCGAGAACCAGCGGAGGAACTCGCCGCCGTAGGTGACCTCGCCGCTCGCCTCGGCCAGGGGCTTGCCCATCTCGAGCGTCATCAGCAGAGCGAACTCGTCGCGGCGCTCCTGCAGCAGGTCGAACGCGCGGCGCAGGATCTCGCCGCGTGCGCGGGGCGCGGTGGCGGCCCAGTCGTCCGCTGCGGCGACGGCGGCGTCGAGAGCACGCGCGCCGTCCTCAGGGGAGGCGTCGGCGATCGTCTTGATCAGGTCGCCGGTCGCCGGGTCGTAGACCGGCAGGGTGCCGGCCGAACCGGACGTCCACTCCCCTCCGATGAACAGTCCGTCGGGGACCCGGTCGAGCAGGGCCTTCTCATCCATAGCGTCGTTCCTCTCCGTTGTCGTCCGTCACCGCCGACTGCACCAGCGGCACCGATCGGTGGTCGATGGTGGTGGCCAATGCGATGACGGTGGATGTGCGGGTGATGCCGGGGCCGCTGACGACCAGGTCGATCACCCGCTGCAGGTCGGCGTTCGAGCGCGCGACCGCGCGGATCAGCAGGTCGCCCGGCCCCGTGATCGTGTGCACCTCGAGCACCTCGGGGATGCCGCGCAGGTGGTCGACGACGGTCACCCGGCCATCGCCCTGCGCCACCTCGGCGGTGACGAAGGCCGTGACCGGATAGCCGAGCCGCTCGCTGTCGATGGTGGGCGCGAAGTCCTTCACCACGCCGGAGCGCTGCAGCCGGTCGAGCCGGGCCTGCACCGTGCCGCGGGCGACGCCCAGCCGGCGGGAGGCCTCGAAGACGCCCAGCCGCGGTTCCTCGGTCAGGAGCGCGATCAGGTCGGCGTCCAGCTTGTCGATCATCGGCCTCCTTCGGTCCTCGCACATCGTACGACCCGCACGGGCGGCTTCCTACAGGTTGGCGGGAATCCCCAGGAACGGGAGGGCAGCCTGCTTGAAGGCGCGCGCGCTGAGCGTGGTGATGTGGTCGCGACGCGGCACACGCACGAGGCGGGCGCCCAGGATCTCCGCCGCCGCCTCGGCGTCCTCCGCGACGGGGTCGATCTCCCCCGCGACGAGGAGGGTCGGCAACCCGGTCGGCCCGAGCGGGAGCGGATGGGTCCCCATCCCCTGCACGCACGCGGCCAGGGCCTCGGTGTCGACGCCGGGCGCCCGGCGGAGGGAGGCCAGCAGCGGCCCGAGCGGGAACTCGCCCGCCGGCATCTCCACGCCGTCGCGCACGACCGCCTGGACGGCCGAGATGCCCCAGTGCCCGAACTGCTCGACGGTGCCGATCCCGCCGACGATCAACCGGCGCACGCGGCCCGCGGGGATCTCGGGGACCAGCCCGGCGAGCGCGAGCGAGACCCAGCTGCCCATCGAGTAGCCGATCACATCGACCGGGCCGAGCCCCTCCGCGTCGAGTACGGCGCGCAGATCGGCGGCCAGGAGCGCGGGCGAGTACGCGGCGGGCTCGTGCGGAGCCTCGCTCCCGCCGTGCCCGCGCAGATCGGGGACGAGGGCGCCGCGTCCCGCTGCGGCAAGCGCCTCCACCCAGCCCGTCGACTCCCAGGTCAAAGCGCCGGTGGTGGCGAAGCCGTGCACGAGCAGCACGGGATCGGGGCCGGGGTGGCGGGTGACGTGGAGGCGGACGGGACCGGTCATGCCCCCATCCTCCCCCTCCGCCGAGCGGCGCGCGTCACGCTCGGGCGGTGCTGACCCGGCCGAGCACGGCGTCGGCCAGGGTGTCGACGGTGTCGGCCGCCTCGGCGAAGAAGTCGTCGTCGACGGTTCCCGTCTCGCGCAGGAGCTGCTCGCACACGAGCAGCGGATCGCGGCCGGACCAGGCTCCTGGCTCCGCCAGGACCGGCTCGACGACGCTCGGGCCGCCTCCGCGGCGGGCGCGGTCGAGCGCGCGCACGGTGGCGTCGTGGACGGCGAGGGCGTCGGCTCCGTCGACCAGCTGCACAGGCATCCCCTGCACGCGGGAGGATCCGGCCGCCCCGACGAAGACGACCGGCAGCCGGGAGACGGCGGCCGTCGTCATCGCCTCGTCGATCTCGCGGGCCGTGCTCCCCGGGCCGAGCAGCACCAGGGCGACGCCGCCCGTGCGGTCGAGCTTGGCGCCGAGCGCCCAGGCGACCGCGTGGGTGACCGGGGAGCCGTCGGCGGCGCGCGCGAGGCGGGACTGCAGGGCGAGGGAGGCGTCGGCGCCCGTCGTGACGGCGACGCCGAGGTCGCGCGCGGCGGGGAAGGCGAGGTCGCGCGCCGGGTCGAGGGCGGCCGCGCTGCCGACCTGGACGGCCTCGCGACCGGAGACGGAGCGGTACCCGGGCAGGTCCCCGCGGCGTTCCAGCACCTGGGCGCCCGCGTCGATGCGGCGGACGGTCGCCAGGGTGCGGTAGAGGCGGCGCAGGAGTGCCGGGAGGCCCACGGGCGCGACGGTCACCGTCTCGAGGGTGGTCAAAGGCATGGCGACCACTCTCGCCCACCGGCGCGGACCGGGCAACGCGGGCGGGAATCGCCCGTCAGATTGTCCAGCTAGTCGCCGACTCCGGCCCTTTCGCTGTGCAATGTGCTCTTCGCGAGCCGCGACGGCCACCAGATCGCGCGGCCGATGTCGTACGACAGCGCGGGCACGAGCAGGGTCCGCACGACCACCGTGTCGAGCAGCACCCCGAACGCGACGATGAAGGCGATCTGCACCAGGAACAGGATGGGGATGACCGCGAGGGCCGCGAACGTCGCCGCGAGCACGATGCCGGCCGAGGTGATGACGCTCCCGGTGACGCCGAGGCCGCGCAGGATCCCGGGGCGGGTGCCGATCCGCAGGGACTCCTCCCGTACCCGGGTCATCAGGAAGATGTTGTAGTCCACCCCCAGCGCGACGAGGAACACGAAGCCGAAGAGCGGCACGGTCGCGTCCGCTCCCGGGAACCCGAAGACGTGGTTGAACACGAGCGCCGAGACGCCGAGCGCCGCCCCGTACGAGAGCACGACGCTGCCGATGAGCAGCACGGGCGCGAGGATCGAGCGCAGCAGGAGCATCAGGATGAGGAGGATCACGCCGAGCACGATCGGGATGATCTTGGCGAGGTCGCTCTGGGCGGTGTCGTTCGTGTCGAGCGCGATGGCCGTGACGCCGCCCACGAGCACGTCCGGGTCCTCCGCGGGGAGCGTCGAGCGCAGGGTGCGCACGACCTGCTCGGCGGCGGCCGAGTCCGGCTCGGCCGAGAGGGTCGCCTGCACGAGCACGCGGCCGTCCTTCACGATCGGGTCGGCCGGGGCCCCGGACTGCGCCGGGCGCACGTTGCCGGCGTAGAGGGTGGCCGTGGCGATGCCGTCGGTCTTCTTCGCCGCGGCGAGCACGGCGTCCGCGTCCGCCTCCCGGGTCACGATGAGAACGGGCGAGCCGGAGCCGGCGTCGAAGTGCTCGGCGAGCACCTTCTGGCCGTCGGCGGCGTCGGACTGCGAGAGCACGAGGTCGGTCTGCTCCACACCGTTGGCCTTGAGCTGCGTGAGGCCGAGCGCGCACGCGGCGAGCAGCACGAACGACACCAGCCAGGTGACGCGCGGGCGGCGGGCGATGAGTCGCCCGACGCGCAGCCAGATGCCGCGGATGCCCTCGAGGCCCGCGATGCGGGGGCCCGCCTCGTGCTCGTGCCGGTGGTCGTGCTCGCCGATGACCTTCGGCCGGAACGGCCAGAACGACGCGCGACCGAACACGGCGAGCAGCGTGGGCAGCAGGGTGAGCGCGGCGAGCAGCGAGAACACGATGCCGATCGCGGCGATCGGCCCGAGGCTCTTGTTCGAGTTGAGGTCGGAGAAGAGCAGGCACAGCAGGGCCAGGATGACGGTCGCCCCGGAGGCCGCGATCGGCTCCAGCGCCGCCTTCCATGCCCGGAGGATGGCGACCCAGCCGGAGTCGACCTGCTCCAGCGCCTCCCGGTAGCGGGCGACCATCAGGAGCGAGTAGTCCGTCGCCGCTCCGATGACCAGGATCGACAGGATGCCCTGGCTCTGCCCGCTCAGCTTGATCCAGCCCCAGAGGGCGAAGAAGTAGACGACGAGGATCGCGGCGCAGAGCGCGAACACCGAGGTCAGCAGCACCAGGAACGGCAGCAGCAGCGCCCGGTAGACCAGCAGCAGGATGACGAAGACGGCCGCGACCGCGACGAGCAGCAGGATGCCGTCGATGCCGCCGAAGGCGTTCACCAGGTCGGCGGTCAGCCCCGCGGGGCCGGTGACCCAGCCCTGGGTGCCGCTCGGGAGGTTGTCGTGCAGCGTCGTGCGCAGGTCGGCGACGACGGTCTTGACCGAGTCCGAGTCGGCGATGGGGACGATGAACTCGACCGCCAGGCCGTCTTCCGACGGGATGGGGCCGGCGACGCTGGTCGTCTGGTCGCCTTCGGGCGCCTGCACGCCCTTCACGTCGCCGAGCTTCGCGCCCAGCGCGGCGTAGTCGGCGAGCGCGGACGACGGGATCGCGGTGTCGGAGCGCACGACCACGATCGCCGGGATCGCGTTGGAGTCGGTGAACTTCTGCTGCCAGTCCTGGACGGCGGTGGATTCGGCGCTGGCCGGCAGGAACGCGGCCTGGTCGTTGCTCGAGACGCCGGAGAGCTTGCCGAAGGTGGGACCGCCCAGACCCGCCAGCACCAGCCAGACCAGGATGAGGACCGTGGGCAGCACGATGCGCAGCCAGAGGGGCGGGCGCGCCTGGGTCTTCGTCGGCTCCGTCACGTCATCTCCAATTAGCTAGCCAGGTTAGTAATCAGCTTAGCGCCGAGTTGACGCCGACGCCACACTACCCCGGATCGACGATCCGGGGTGGGCGAGGACGGCGGGGAGCCGCGCGTCAGGAGGCGGCGACGAGCTCCGCGCCGGCATGCGCCATCTCCGCGAGGGCGGCGTCGGAGGACTCGGCGGCGACGCCCGCCACCAGTCCGGTCAGGACCCGCACGTGCTGGCCCTGGGCGAGCGCGTCGAGCGCCGACGCCCGCACGCAGTAGTCGGTCGCGATCCCCGCGACGTCGACGGTGTCGATGCCGTGCTCGTCGAGCAGGTTGTGCACGGTCGAACCGGCCTCGGTGCGGCCCTCGAAGATCGAGTACGCCGGAACGCCCTGGCCCTTGAGCACGTGGTAGTCGACCCGGGAGGTGTCGAGCGCGGGGTGGTACTCGGCCCCGGCCGTGCCGGCGACGCAGTGCGCGGGCCAGGTGTCGACGAAGTCGGGCTCGGCCGCCGTGGCGAAGTGGCCGCCGTTGTCGGTGTCGCCGTCGTGCCAGTCGCGGCTGGCGAGGACGATCGTGTACTCGTCGCCGTGCTCGGCCAGGTACCGGGTCAGGCGTTCGGCGACGGCCGCTCCCCCGGCGACGCCGAGCGCGCCGCCCTCCGTGAAGTCGTTCTGCACGTCGATGATGAACAGCGCCTTGCCCATGCGGGCCTCCCTCGGCTGGTCAGGGTTCGGAATGGCCGATCAGGTGTTCGACAGGTTGTCGCCGCACTTGTACATGCCGGTGACGAGGGTGTCGATCGCCTGCTTGGCATTGTCGCCCACGTTGCCGAGAGCGTACACGGCGAAGGTGAGCGGGGTGCCGTCGGCGGAGTCGATGATGCCGGAGAGCGTGTAGCCGTTGTCGATCCAGCCGGTCTTGGCGTGCACCGCGCCCTGGGCGGCGGAGTTGGCTCCGGTGAACCGGTTGTATCCCGGGCCGAGCGTGCCGGACTGGCCGGAGACCGGCAGGCCGTCGTAGATCACGCCGAGGCCGTTCTCGCGGTTGAGCACCTTGATGAAGAGCCGGGTCATGTACGACGGGGGCACGGCGTTGTTGGCGCTGAGCCCCGAACCGTCGGCGATGTGGAGGCCGGCGGTGTCGATCCCGTAGCCCTTCAGCCCGGCGAGCACACCGGCGTTCTCGGCGTCGAAGGTGTTGCCGGCGCCGTTCTTGATCGACACGAGGCGGGCGAGCTCCTCCATGATCGTGTTGTCGGAGTACTTCATCGCCTGCTGGATGAGCGTCGTCACCGGCTGCGACTGCACGGCCGCGAGCTGGCGGGCGCCGGCGGGCGCGGTGCCCTCGGACACCGGGACGCTCGTGCCGAGGTACTGCTGGAAGTACTGCATCGCGCGGCCGACCGGGTCGGTGCTGCGCGGGGACTCGACGGCGCCCGGGTTGTCGCGGTCGCCGTCGACCATCAGGGCGGTCATGTACGGGGTCGACCCCTCGACGACGCGCTCCTCGTTCTCGTCCCAGCTGGGCTGCCACACCGGGCCGCCGAAGAGGGAGGTGTCGACGACGATGGAGGTGATCGGCTGCCCGCCCATCGCCTGCTTGGCCTGGTTCGCCAGATCCTGGATGGACGGGGCGCCGGTGTAGAACGCGCCCTGGCCGCCGGGCAGCCGCGACAGCGTCACGTCGCCGCCGCCGACCACCACGATCTGGCCGGGAGTGCTGCCGGCCACGACCGTCGTCGAGACCCGGTAGTCGGGGCCGAGGGTCGCGAGGGCCGCGGCGGAGGTCACGGTCTTCATGACGGAAGCGGTCGGACCGGGGGTGCCGCCGTTGCGGTCGAACAGCACCTCGCCCGTCTTGGCGTTCACGACCTGGGCCTCGAGATTGCCGAGGCGGCCGTCCTGCGCAAGGCCGGCGACCGAGCACGTGCGGATGCGGCTCGCGGCCGGCTGCGCGGCGGGGACGGGCCGTGCCGGGTCGACCGTGGCGGTCGGGGTGGGGGTGGGCGTCTTCGTGGCCGACGCGCTCGGGCTCGGCGCCACCGCCGCGGACGCCGGCGAGCCGACGGTCGCGCCGAGGGCGACGCTGCCGGTGCCGAGCACGATCATCGCGGCGGCTCCGCCGGCGACGATCCAGGTGCGGGGGTGCTTGCGGATGGCCGTCATGATGCCGGCGGTCACGCCCGCGAGACCCGCCGCGACGCCGCTGCGCGGGCTCCCCGCGGGAGTCGACCCCGTCGTCGCGGCGGCTTCGCGCTCGGCCGAGCGACGCTCGGAACGGGTCGCGGGCGCGTCGGCGGGGACGCCGGCGTCGAGCGCTGCGGCATCCTGATCGAGGGAGGGGGCGGGGGTGGTCGACGGGATCGACGGGTCTGACTCGGTGCCGTTCGGCAGACCGGAGTCGGGCTGGTCCGATTCGTGCATCCGGGTATGCTACCTGCATTTTCTGGGAGCGTCACCCGTCAGGGGGCCACGGGTGGAGGGTGCTCGCTCGGCGGGAGGAGACCTCGCTTAGCCTGATCCCAGGGGTCCGGACGCTCGGATGGAACCTTTTCCGCCGATCGGACACTAGAGGATATGAACAACGCTGGAACGGACGAGGCCGACGCCTGGTCCCGGGCGCGGGACGGGGATCCGGACGCGTTCACGTCGCTCTTCGACGCGCATCGCGACCGCGTCTTCGGCCACGCGCTGCGCCTGGTGCGGCAGCCGCACGATGCCGAGGACGTCACCGCCATGGTCTTCCTGGAGGCCTGGCGCCGCCGCGACGCCGTGCGGGTGGTGGACGGTTCGATCATCGCGTGGCTGCTGGTCACGGCGAACAACACCGTCCACAACCTCGAACGCAGCAAGCGCCGCCACCGCGAGGCGCTCGCCCGGATGCCCGAACCCGCGCACCAGCCCGACCACGCCGACGACGTCGCCGACGACCTCGACAACCAGGAGCGCGACCGTCGCGTCCGGGATGCGTTCAGCACCCTCTCCACCGCCGACCAGAACGTCATCACGCTCTGCGTGCTGGAGGAGCTCCCGCTCGCCGACGCCGCACGCACGCTCGGCGTCCCCGTCGGGACCGTCAAGTCCCGGCTCTCCCGCGCCAAGCGCCGCCTCGGCGACCTCGCGCTCATCCCCGACACGGTCCACCCCGCCTTCGAAGGAGGTGCAGAATGACCACCACCGGCCCCGTCTTCGACCCGGCGCGCAGCGCCGCCCTCCGCGACATCCTCCACGAGACCGTCGCCACCGCTCCCGCGCGTCCCTCGCGCACACGGTTCGCCCTCCTCGGCGGACTCGTCGGCGCCGCCGTGCTCCTCGCCGGCGGAACCGCCGCCCTCGCCCTCACGGGCGCCCTGCTCTTCGGTTCGCCTGCACCTGCTCCCGTTCCGACGACACCGACACCGAGCATCACGCCGACACCCACGTCGACCCCGACGCCGTCGGCTCCGCGCATCGAGGTGAAGTCGGGCGTCGTCGTCCCGCACGACGTGGACACCCTCGCCCCGGCCACCCGGTGGGCACTCGACCTCCCGGGGCTCGACGACGGATGCCGGATGTCTCCGCAGGCCTACGACCTGAACGACGGGCTCGCGGTCTTCCTCTCCGGGATGCGTCCGAAGGAGTATGAGGGCGGCCCCTGCGCCGATGGCAGCCGTGACGAGAAGATCGGACTCACGCTGGTCGACACGACGGATGGCGAGGTCATCTGGCAGCGGACATGGGAGTACGTCTCCGACCCGGCGAACGCCTCTCAGGGCACGCAGTTCCGCATGCTCGGAACGTCTGGGCGCGCTCTCCTCACGACGGCCGACGATGTGAACGGCGCGCACGACGTGCTCGACCTGACCACCGGCGAGACGGTCGCGACGTTCGATCCTTCGCTCACGTACGGTGTGCCCGTCCCCGGTCCGTCCGGAGACCTGATCGTCGCCACCGACCCGATGCGGGCGCGAGCAGAGCACGCAGGGACCATCTCACGCATCGACCCGCGCGACCCCGACCATCCACGATGGAGCACCAGCGTCGATGCGGACGAGCTGTCCGTCGCCTCGGGGACGCGCGATCCCAATGCGCTCCCGGTCCTCTACACGGTCGGAGATCCCGCCATCCGATCGGTCGCGATGGTCGACCTCGAGACGGGCACGCTGACGAAGGTGACCGGGGTGAGCGACTTCGACCGGAATCTGGATGTGGTGACGCTCTGGCGCGCGCAGGCGCCGGACGGCTCGTCGAGCACGGTCGCGCTGGACGACAAGGGCAACCGGCTATGGTCGCTCCCAGCGACCGCCGGCTCGTACCTGGTCCCCGTCACGACGCCGGGCGCCCGGCCCGGGGACCAGTACTTCACCCTTCCGCAGACGGACAAGCTCGTGATCGTCGATCGTTCGTCCGTCCGGCTGACCGATCAGCTGACGGGCGACACGGTGTGGGAGACGTCGCTGACGGGATGCGACCCGGTCGACTTCCTCGGCGTCCCGAGCGCCTACGAGGACGCCTCTCGAGACGCGATCACCGTGCGTTTCCCACAGGATCGTTCGTGCTCGTTCGATCGTGAGACCGGCGAGCCGCTCCCGGGAGTGGGCATCCCGTACGACTATTTCGCCGCCTTCGGGGAGCGGAACGTCTACGTGAACCCGTACGACTCGGCCACCGGCACGGCCTACAACGGAGCGACCGGCGCAACCCTCTGGACGCTCCCGCAGCAGCAGGGCGAGCGCTGGAACTTCGCGGGAGGCTACCTCGTCCGGTCGTTCGGGAACCACGTGGAGTCGATCGGCTGAGCGGCCGGGAGCGACGGCGGCTCCCCGGGACGAATGCGGCCGCGCGACGGCACGCGAACGTCCCGGGGAGCCGCCGTCGCGTCAGCCGTCGAGCGCGCCGACCCCGACCTGCGTGCGCCACCACGGCGTCTCCACGAAACCGCGCTTGAGGTACAGCAGCTCCATCGCGCCGGTCCAGCCCTCGACGCCCTCCAGCGCCGACAGGGTGTGCGAGATGAAGTCGTTGAGCTCGGCGACCGACGGGGTGATCAGCTCGCAGAATAGGGAGTTGTCATCCAGGATCGCGGCCAGGTACCGCACGGCCGGGTACTCCGACAGCGCGTTGGCCACGGCCTCCAGCCGCGCGGGAGCCACCCGGACGAGGAGCAGCGTCTCCGCGCCCATCCCGAGCGCCGCCGCGGGGACGAGCGTCAGGATGTCCACGCAGCCCTTCGCGCGGAGGCGGTCGAACCGGCGCCGCACGCTCGACTCGTTCATCCCCGTCTTGTCGCCGATCGCCTGGAAGGTCACCCGGCCGTCCTCGCGCAGCTCGGTGAGGATGCGGCGGTCGGCGTCGTCGAAGTGCGCGGGCTCGCAGTACTCCGGGTCGATGAGGGAGGTCTTCTCCGCCTCGGCGGGCAGCTTCATGGTCTCGGCGTAGAGCTGCCTGCTCCAGTCGTGCCGCACCTTGTAGACGTGCATGATGATGTCGCTGCGCCAGCGCTTGATGCCGGCGATCGACTGCAGCGACTGGATGAGCTTCGGGTAGTGCGCGGCGCCTCCCGTCACCACGACCTCGGCCATGATGTCGTACTGGCCGGTCACGAGGGTGAGGAACCGGACGTCCTCGTGCGCAACGAGGGCGGCCGCCACCTCCAGCTGCGTGCCCGGGCGGCAGTTCAGGCGCACGAGGAACGAGTCCACCTGCCCGGAGCTGCCGAGAGCGGGGACGATCGCGATGCGCACCACGCCGTCGGCGACCAGCTGCTGACCGCGGCGAGCGACCGTCGCGGTCGAGCTGCCGACCATGTCGGCGATCGCCGTCCAGCTGGCGCGCCCGTCGTGCTGCAGGGCGACGATGATCTTGCGGTCGAGTTCGTCGAGGGTGTCGAGCGCCTTCACGCGGCCGTGCCCGACCGGGGCGGCGCGACCTGGTGCAGGAAGCCGCGTACGGTGGCCGTCCATTCCTCCGCCTCCTCGATCTGCGGCGAGTGCCCCGATTTCTCGAAGATCGCCAGACGCGCGCCCGGGATGAGCGAGACGATCGTCTCGCTGCACGAGACCGGGGTGATCCAGTCCGTGCGGCCCACCGTGACCAGGGTCGGCGCGCTGATCCCGGGGAGAGCCCCCTTCAGATCATAGTTCGGCAGGTTCTGGGAGAACGCGTAGTTGTGCGCCTCGTAGCGGTAGGGGGTGGCGGCGACCTTGCGCTCGACGGCCTCCGGGTCGTAGACGAAGTCGTACAGCGGGAGGATCTCGCGCCAGCAGTCGCGCAGGTCGTCGTCGTCGCGCACCCGGCCCTCGTCGATGCGGTCGAACTTCTCCATGTCGACGGTGACGCGGTCGGAGGCGAGCGCGTTGGCGCGGGACAGCTCCGAGTGGGTGTTGTCCGGCGCGGTGTCGCGGAGGACGAGCGCGCGCACGCGGTCCGGGTACCGGATGGCGTACTCCATCGACATGAACCCGCCGTAGGAGCCGCCGGCCATGATGATCTGCTCGGCGCCGATCCACTCGCGCAGGCCGTCGATGTCGGCCGCCCACTGCTCGTGGCTGAACTCCCCCGCTCCCTCGCTCTCGCCCGACCCGCGCGCGTCGAAGACGACGACGCGGTACTCGTCGGCGAGCCGCCCGAAGCTGGCGCGCGGCTCGGCGCGCGAACCGAGGCCGGGGGCCCCGTGATGCGTGATGATGACCGGCGCGCCCTTCGGGCCGAGCACCTCCACGGCGAGGCGGTTGCCGTTGATCTCCACGAACTCGGCGGTGGTGGTCGCGGCGGCGAACTCCGGGGAGACGTCCTGGTTTCCGGTCACGGTGGGTCCTTTCTTCAGAGTGCGATGGTGCAGGAATCGAGATCGCGGGGGAACGCGGTGAGCGGGCGGGCGCCGTCCGGCGTCACCAGCATGCTGTCCGAGATGCGGTAGCCGGCGTGGCCGGGGAGGTAGATCCCCGGCTCGTTCGAGACGATCATCCCCGCCTCGAGCGGGGTCTCGTCGCCGTCCTCGAGCCACGGCGGCTCGTGCATCCCGAGGCCGATGCCGTGGCCCTGCCGGTGCCGCAGGTAGTCGCCGAGCCCGGCGTCGCGGATCACGTCGAGGCAGTCGCGGTTGGCGTCGCGGCACGCGCGACCCGGGCGGATGGCGCGGCCGCCGACCTCCTGTGCGAGCCGGACGGCGTCGTGGTAGCGGCGCTGCTCGGCGCTCGGCACGCCGAGCACGAAGGTGCGCTCGCCCTCGACGAAGCGGCCGCCGACGGCGCAGCCGAGGGAGAGCATGAAGGTGTCGCCCCGCTGCAGCCGGTACCCGGAGGGCAGTCCGTGCGGGTAGGCGGAGTTGGCGCCCGCGTAGACCAGACCGCCCGCGAGCGGCGAGACGACGATCACGTCGTCGTGCTCCTCGTACATCGTGGAGACGCCGACCCCGCCGACGTGCGAGGCCAGCTCGGCCTCCGTCGGCAGGGTCGCGCCCGCCGTGATGCTCTCGCGCACCAGGGCGACGCCCGCCTCCAGCATCAGGTCGGTGATCCGCGCTGCCTCCGCATGCAGCGCGACCTCCTCAGGAAGCTTGAGGTAGCGGGCGACGGTCACGATCGGGGTGGGGAGGGCCTCCGCCACGGTCAGTTCGGCGAAGGCGGCGTGCTGGCGCTCCCAGGTCATGCCGGTCGAGTAGCCGACCCGGCCGGCGCGGCCCACCCGGGAGGCCAGGGCCCGGAACGGAGGCACGACACCCGGGAACTCGGCGTACGAGACGATCTCGGCGCGCGCCTCCTGTCGCTCGGCGTTCTCGCGCTCCAGCTCGGGGACGAGCAGCACGGCACCGCCGTCGGCGCCGAGCCACACGGCGACCGGCCGCTCGCAGGGGTGGTGGAAGAAGCCGGTGAGGTACGCGACGTCCTCGGGCGAGTCTGTCAGCAGCGCGTCGAGTCCGGCGGAGCGCATGCGCTCGCGCACGCGCTCCTGCAGCCGGTCGAGCGCGTCGGCGCTCAGGCGGGTGGTGAACACGGTCCTCCTTCGGATCGTCGGGTCGGTGCGGCTGGTCAGCGGCGACGCGACCGCGGGTTGCGGGCGTCGTTGTACGCGATCGACAGCAGCGTCGCGGAGAGCACGAGCAGCAGGATGGCGATGGAGGGGAACAGGGTCAGCCACCAGGCGCTCGACATCGCGCCCGACTGCTGGGCCTCGTAGAGGATGCGGCCCCACGACCACACGTTCGGGTCGCCGAGGCCGAGGAAGGCGAGCCCGGCGGCCGACAGGACGGCACGCGAGGCCGTGACCACGACCGAGACGACGATGACGGGCGTGACGGCCGGGACGACGTGCCGGACGATGATCCACAGCGGGGAGGTCGTCATGAGCCGCGCGGCGTCGACGTACGGCAGGCGCACCACCGTGAGGGCCTGCGAGCGCACCAGCCGCGTGACCTCCGGCCACGAGAACGCGGCGACCACGAGGATGATCGTGCCGGTGCTCGGGCCGACCAGGGCGGCGATGAGGATCATCAGCGGCAGCACCGGGAGCGACAGCGTGAGGTCGACCAGCACACTGATGAACCCGTCCAGCCGCTGGAAGTACGCGCCGACCACGGCGATCAGCGTCCCGACGACGATGGCGATGGCCGAGGCGGCGACGGCCACCAGGATGCTCTGCTGCGAGCCCCAGACCACCTCGCCGAACACGTCGCGGCCGAGGCTGTCCGTGCCGAACCAGTGCGCGAAGCTCGGGGCCGCGAGCACGGGGTCGCCGTAGCTCGGCGGATAGGGGGCGATCAGCGGGGCGCCGATCGCGACGATGGTGAGCAGGATGAGCACGCCGAGCGCCAGCATCCCGAGCGGCTCCCGGCGGAAGGCCTTCCAGGTCTGGGCGCTCGCGCGGCCGTTGCCGAGGGCGACGGGTTCGAGCCCGACGGCCTCCTCGGTGACGGTCGCCGCGTTCTGGACGGTCGCGTCGGTCGTCATGCCTTCTTCACTCTCGGGTCGAGGAAACCGTAGACGGTGTCCGTGATCATGTTCGCGACCACGACCGTGATCGCGAGCATCAGGAACGCGCCCTGGAGGACGGGGAAGTCGAGCTGGGTGACGGCCTCGTAGATGCCGCGCCCGATGCCGGGGTAGGCGAACACGGTCTCGGTGAGCACCGCCCCGCCGACGAGGAAGCCCAGCTGCAGGCCGATGAGCGTGGTGGTCGGCAGCAGCGCGTTGCGCAGGGCGTGCTTCCAGAGCACCCGGCGGTAGGGCAGGCCGTTCGCCCGGGCCAGCGTCGTATAGTCCTCCCCCAGCGCGTCGATGAGCGTCGAGCGCATCGTGAGCACGTACGAGCCGAGCTGCACGAGCATGAGCGAGAGCGCCGGCAGGATGAGGTGGGTCGCCACGCTCCCGTACCAGGCGAGCCCGTAGGCGTCCTGGTCGTACGCCCCGCCGATCGGCAGCCAGCCGAGCATGAGCCCGAAGACGAAGAGCAGCAGAACGCCGATGCTCGGGACGAAGATGGACTGGCCGGTCACGCCGACGATCTGCACGAGCCGGTCGAGGAACCGGCCGCGGTGGGAGGCCGCCAGCACCCCGAGCGGGATGCCGACGACCACCGTGGCCACGAGCGCCGTGCCGGTGAGCAGCAGCGTCCAGGGCAGGCGCTGCATCAGCACATCCAGCACCGGGATGGACTGCGTGAACGACACCCCGAGGTTGCCCTGGACGAGCTGCCACAGGTAGATGCCGTACTGCACGATCATCGGCTGGTCGAGGCCGTACTGCTGAAGCAGGGCGGCCCGCGCATCCTCGGTCATGTTCGGGCTGGCGACGGCCAGCGCCGGGTCTCCGGGCAGCAGGCGCAGCAGGAGGAACGTCACGGTCACGGCGAACCAGATCGTGAGCAGACCCCGGCCGAGCCGTGGGAGGAGGAACAGGAACCGGGACACGCGGGTCTCCCTGCTTTCGGTTACTTGCCGGCCGGGTGCGCGCTGGCCAGCGACACCGGGTTGACGATGGAGAGCAGCTCGCTGGGCTTCGAGACGAACCCGGTCCACTTCGAGCTGTGGGCGAAGTACAGGTTCTGCGTGTACATGATGTTGTCGTACACGTTGTCCCGCACGATCTTCGCGGCCTCGCGCATCAGCTTCACCTTGTCGTCCTTGTCGGTCGTCGCGGTGCCCTGGGCGATCAGGTCGTTGAGCTTCGCGTCGTCGACGTAGGTGTAGTTGATGGCGCCGCCGGGCAGGTACGCCAGCGTCATGTTCGTCACCGGGTCGTCCATGATGGCAAAGTTGCCGGCGTAGATGTCGAAGTCGCCCTTGTTGGTCATCGCGAGGTACGTGTTGCGCTCCGTGCCCTGCAGCTCGATCGCGATGCCCGCCTTCGCTGCGCTGTCCTTCACCAGGGTCGCCCACTGGCTGGTGACGCTGTCCTGCAGCGAGTAGATGAGGCGGAACTTCAGCGGGAACATGCCGTCGGAGCCGGCGGTGTAGCCCGCCTTCTCCATCAGCGTCCGCGACTCGTCGGTGTCGAACGCGTACTCCTTGATCGACTTGTCGTAGTAGTCCTTCAGCACCGGCATCAGCGGGCTGGAGCCGGTCGAGACGGCCTGACCCTGCAGCACGACCTTGCGGATGGCGTCGTAGTCGACGGCGTGCGCCAGCGCCTGCCGCACCTCAACCTTCGCCAGGTCCGGGTTGTTCATGTTGTAGGTCATGTGCGCGTAGCCGAGGCCGACGGCCTCCTCGACGGCGATGCCGCTCGTCGCCTTGAGCTTGGCGACCTGCGCCGGCGGGAGGGCGTTGGCGATCACGTCGACCTCGCCGCTCTGCAGCGCCAGGATCTCGGTGTTGATGTCCGGGAACACGCGGTAGACGACCGAGGCGGAGAGCGGGGTGCCGCCCTCGACCAGCGGGTAGTCCGCCACGCGCTCCAGCGTGTAGCTCTGCCCGATCTGCACCTTGGTCAGCTTGTACGGGCCGGCGCTGACCCAGCCGCCGTCGCTGCCGTCGTTCGGGAACGTCGCCACCGACTCCGCCTTCTCGAAGACGTGCTTCGGGACGATGTTGCCCCAGAAGCCGATCTCCTCGACGATCGACGAGTCCGGCTTGGTGAGGGTGAACTCGACCCGGGTCTTCGAGACGGCCTTCGCCGTGTCGAGGTTGGTGAGCTGGCCGTAGAAGGTGCCGGAGGGCTTGTCCTTCTTGACCGCGTTCATCGTCCAGGCCACGTCCTCGGCGGTCAGCGGCTCGCCGTCGCTCCACTTCAGGTCGTCGCGGATGTCGTAGAAGCCGGTGGTTTCATCCACGTAGCCCCACTTGGTCGCGACCTGGGGCTCCTTCGAGCCGTCGTTTGCGATGCTCAGGAGGTGCGGGTACATCAGGTTCGTGATCCAGTAGTCGCTGCGGCTGTTGCCGACGAGCGGGTTGTAGTTCACGACGTCGGTGGTGGTGGCCACCGAGAGCGTCTGCGATCCGGCCGTCGCCGTGGAGGCGGCGGGCGGGGCGCTCGGGGCGCAGGCGCTCAGGGCGAGCGCCGACGCGGCGAGCACCGCAGCGGCGAGTGCGATCTTCCGTGGGCGCATCAGACCCACACCTCCTTCAGGACCCGCAGAGTGTTGCCACCCACGACGGCGCGGATCTCGTCGTCGGAGTAGTCGTGCTTCACCAGCCAGCCGATGATGTTGTAGAACTCCTCGGCCGGGTTCTCGAGGCCGTCGACGTACTCGACCTTCTCGTAGTCGACCGTCCCGTGCGCCTGCCCGAGGGACAGGTTGGACGAGAAGGCGTCGTGCAGGCCGACGTGGTCGCCGAAGAGCGTGTCGGGGCCGAAGCTGACGTGCTCGAGGCCGACCAGGTCGACGCAGTACTGGAAGTGGTCCATCACCGACTCCAGCGAGTGGCGCGGGTGCGCCGGGGAGAGCGTGGTGTGCGGCGCCGCCTCGATGCCGATCACACCGCCGCGCTTCGCGCACTCGATGATCGTCTCGTCCGTCTTCATGCGGTTCGTCGGCCAGAGGCCGCGGGCGCCCGCGTGGGTGATGAAGGTCGGCTTGGTGGAGGCCTTGATCGCGTCCACGGCCGTGCGGTCGCCCGAGTGCGAGACGTCGATGGCGATGCCGAGCTTGTTCATCCGCTCGACCGCGCGCTCGCCGAAGTAGGTGAGGCCGCCGTCGCCGCGCTCCTTGAGGCCGGAGCCGAGGGTGTTCGCCTCCGAGTAGGCGATGCCCATCTGGCGCACGCCGAAGCCGTAGAGCACGTCGAGCCGGTCGACCTCGTTCTCGATCATCGTGGAGGCCTCGAGTGCGAAGACGTGCGCGATGCGGCCCGTCGCGGCCGCGTACTCGATGTCCTTGATCGTCTCGCCCTTGATGACGAAGTCCTGGTGCGCGAGGTCCGCCATGCGCACGCCGAGGTCGAAGAGCACGTCCTGGTACTTCCAGCCGGCATCGCTCGAGATGCAGCAGGTGCCGTCCATCCCGTTGTCGAAGACGGCCGTGATGCCCGAGCGGCTGAGCCCCTCGTAGCCGGTTGGTTCGCGGCCCTGGCGGATGTGGTCGCGGAGCTGCGTCATGTCTTCGGGGAAGACCTGCACGTGGTCGTGCAGCGAGATGACGGTGGACTCGGTCAGCAGGCGCGTGGTGCGCTCCGCCTGGGCGTCGCTGAGGCCGAGTCCGGCGTAGGCGGGCACGCGGCCGATCTGCTGGGCGTAGCGGAACTCCCGGTAGTCCTTGCCGGCCTCGAGGTAGTCGTAGGCCGTGTAGCCGGTGTAGCGCGGGGAGGGGTCGAGCACGCTTTCTCCTTCGTTCCTGGTGAGGTGGTGGTCGCCGTGCGCACCTGGCGCAGTACGACACAATCTCGCCGATATCCGGCATCTGTGTCAACATGTGTTTGAAAATTCGGCAAATCTGTTTCCTAATTGAAACATTCCGGAAATCACTCACATGCAAGGATGTCAGCGTGGACACTACGAACCCTTCCGGCGACGAGGTGTTGCGGGTACGCAACCTCTCCGTCGCGTTCACCGGCTCCGGCCCGGACATCCCGGCCGTGCGCGAGGTGGACATCAGCGTCGGCCGCGGCGAGTTCGTCGCGCTGCTCGGCGAGTCCGGCTCCGGCAAGTCCGTGACCGCCCGCGCGATCATGGGACTCGGCGACGAGTACTCCCGCGTCACCGCCGACGAGCTGCGGCTCGGCGACGTCGACCTCCTCACCCTGAACGAGGAGGGCCGGCGGCGGCTCCGCGGCGAGCGCATCGCCCTGGTGCTGCAGGACGCCCTCTCCGCCCTCAACCCCGTGATGACGATCGGCGACCAGATCGGCGAACTGTTCCGCGTGCACCGCCGGGCCAGTCGCCGGCAGGCCCGCGCCCGCGCGGTCGACCTGCTCGGCCTCGTCGGCATCCCGGCCCCCTCCCGCCGCGTCGACGACTACCCGCACCAGTTCTCCGGCGGCATGCGGCAGCGCATCCTGATCGCCATGGCGATCGCCCTCGACCCCGAGCTGCTGATCGCCGACGAGCCGACCACCGCCCTCGACGTGACCGTGCAGGCGCAGATCCTCGACCTGCTCGGCTCGCTGCGCGACCAGCTCGGGATGGGCATCCTGCTCATCACGCACGACCTCGGCGTCGTCATGGAGGTCGCGGACCACGTCTCCGTCATGTACGCCGGGCGGATCGTCGAGAGCGGCAGCGCCGATACGGTCTTCGCGCATCCCGCCCACCCGTACACCGAGGCCCTGCTGCGCTCCGTGCCGCAGGCGGCCCAGCGCGGATCGGACCTGCTCACCATCCCCGGCTCCCCGCCCAGCCCGGCCCGGGTGCCGCGGGGCTGTTCGTTCCACCCGCGCTGCCACCTCGCCGTGGACGCCTGCGCGACCACCCGGCCTCCCCTCGTGGAGGTCGCCATCGGCCGGCGCGCCGCCTGCCTCCGATCCGAGGAGCTCATCGGTGAACTCGTCTGACCCCCGCCCCGCCGCCGTGCTCCGCCGCCCGGAGGACGACCCCCGTGAGGTCGTGCTCGGCGCCTCCGGTCTCGCCCGCCGCTTCGCCACCGGCTCCCGCCTGCGCCCCGCCACCGTCTCCGCGGTGGACGGCGTCAGCCTCGAGCTGCACGCCGGCGAAGTGCTCGGCATCGTGGGCGAGTCCGGCTGCGGCAAGTCCACTCTCGCGCGCATGCTCGTCGGGCTGGAGCGCCCGGACGACGGCACGCTCACCTACCGCGGCCGCGACGTCGGTCGCGGCCGGCTGAGCGACCGCAAGCACCTGCGCCAGGGCGTGCAGATGATCTTCCAGGATCCGTACGCCTCCCTCGACCCGCGCATGACCGTGCTCGACATCGTCACCGAGCCCATCGCGGCCGCCCACGCCATGAACCGGGCCGACCGGCGCGCCCGCGCGGTCGAGCTCCTGGAGCTCGTCGGCCTGGGCGAGGACATGCTCGGCCGTTTCGCCCACCAGTTCTCCGGCGGTCAGCGCCAGCGCATCGGCATCGCCCGGGCGCTCGCGCTCGACCCCGACGTCCTCGTCTGCGATGAGCCCGTCTCCGCCCTGGACGTCTCCGTGCAGGCGCAGGTCATCAACCTCCTCGGCGACATCCGCCGCCGCCTCGGCGTCTCGATCGTCTTCATCGCGCACGACCTCTCGGTCGTCCGCCACATCGCCGACCGCGTCGCCGTCATGTATCTCGGCCGCATCGCCGAGATCGGCGACACCGACGCGATCTACGATCACCCCTCCCACCCCTACACGCAGGCCCTGCTGTCGGCGACCCCGACCGCCACCCGGGAGGGCCGTGGCCGGCTGTCGCAGCGGCGCATCCTCGGCGGCGAGCCCCCGTCGCCCGTCGACCCGCCCGCCGGCTGCCGCTTCAACCCGCGCTGCTGGATGGCCACCGACGAATGCCGCACGATGGTCCCCCCGCTGCACGCCCTGTCCGGCCCCGGCATCCCCGTCCGCGACGTGTCGTGCCATCACGCCGAGGAGGCCGTGCTGGCGGGGTGAACCGCCTCCCCGTCCGGTCGTGCACGAAGATGGAACCGCGCTTCGCGACCGGACATTAGGGGATATGGACACAGAACGATTCGACGAGGCCGCGGCCTGGTCGAGAGCGCGTGAGGGCGACTCGGCGTCGTTCGCCTCGCTCTTCGACCGGCACCGCGATCGCGTCTTCGGGCAGGCGCTGCGCCTGCTGGGGGCCCGGCACGATGCCGAGGACGTGACCGCCGTGGTCTTCCTCGAAGCCTGGCGCCGGCGGGACGCGGTGCGCATGGTCGACGGGTCGATCATCGCGTGGCTGCTCGTCACGACGAACTACACGGTGCGCAACCACACGCGCAGCAGTCGCCGGTACCGCAATGCGCTCTCGAAGCTCTCGCAGCCCGCCCCGCAGCCGGACAGCACACCGGACGTGGACGACGCCCTCGACAACCGCGGGAGGGATGCGGCCGTGCGCTCGGCGTTCGCCGGCCTCCCTCCGCGCGACCAGGACGTGATCACGCTCTGCATCCTCGAGGAGATGCCGCTCGCCGACGTCGCCGCGACGCTCCGGGTGCCGATCGGCACCGTCAAATCACGCCTGTCCCGCGCCAAGCGCCGGCTGGGCGACCTCACCCTCGCCGGACTCGACCCCACAGCGACGGAGATCGCCGCCGGCCGCCCCGCCCTCGAAGGAGGTGCAGAATGACCACGTCATCCGCTTTCGACCCCACACGCAGCGCGGAGATCCGCGCCCTGCTCATCGACACCGTCGACTCGACCACGATCCGCCGCCGTCCGGCCACGTTCGCCCTGGTCGCGACCCTCACGGGCGTCGCGCTCGCTCTCGCCGGGGGGACCGCCGCCCTCGCGCTGTCCGGGGTGCTCCACTTCGGCGCCCCTGAGCCGGCTCCAGCACCGCCGACACCCGTGGTGACGCCGACACCCACTCCCACGCCCACACCGACGCCCACACCGACGACGCGCCCGGTCGTCCAGTCGACTCCGATCGCGCCGCACGATGTGTCCGGCCTCCCGGCCTCCCCCTCGTGGAGCCTGGACCTCGCCGGTACGAACACCGAGTGCACGATGCTCACGAGCTGGGACCTCTCCGACGGGCGTGCGCTCTATCTCAGCGGCATCCGGCCCAAGGAGTACGAGGGCTCCGACTGCATCTACGATACGGACGAAGACATCGCGCTCACGCTCGTCGACACCGAGCACGGGACGAAGCTCTGGACCCGCGAGTGGGCCTTCCCTCCCGACCAGCTGAGCCTGCAGACGACGCTGCGGGTCCTCGGCACCTCGGGACGCGCGGTGATCGCCTACGGCAACCCCGGTTACGGCCCGCACGAGGTGTTCGACCTCACCACCGGCCAGACCGTCGCTCCCTTCGATCCGGGCATCCCCCGGTTCTCACTCGCCCGCGATGCGACGACCGTCGGCGACGCGTCGGGCGACCTGCTCATCGTCGACGCGCAGCGCGGCGCCGACGGCTCGGAGTCGTCGACTCCGTCGCTCCGCCGGATCGACCCGCGAGATCCCGCGCATCCGAAGTGGTCGACGACCGTCAACGGCAACCTCGTCGACTTCCTCCCCGCGGTCGACAGCGCGACGGCCATCCCCATCAGCTACGGCAGAGGGTACGGCCAGGACTCGCGATCCTTCACGGCCATGGTGGACTCCGTCAGCGGCGCCGTGACCGAATCGAGCGCTCTCAACAATGTCGACACGTTCGGGTCGGTCTACGTCACGCAGACCGGCGGCCTGGACGGGGCTCCCCTGGAACTCACCGGCTTCGACGCCACCGGCGCGAAGGTGTGGACGACGGCCGCGCCGCCCGGGACGATAGCGCAATCCGTCGCGACGGCCGGCGCGCAGGCCGCTGGATCACGTGGTGGGACCGACTCCGGGCTGTTCGTGGTCACCGGCGCCGACACCGTCACGCTCTACGATCAGGCGACGGGAACCGCGCGCTGGAGCGCGACGGCGACGGGCTGCGGTCCCCAGACGACGGGGGGCATCGGCACTGTCCAGGATGCGCGTGACGCGATCGTGACCTCCGTCGGTGGTCAGACCTGCTCCTTCGATCGCACGACAGGCGCCCCTGTCGCGAACACACGAGGCGACGGCTTCACCCAGCTCCTCGGCACGCGCAACTCCTACACGTACGACCCCCAGGACGCCTCGGCGGGGATCGCGACCGACATGGCGACCGGGAACGTCCTCTGGACCCGTCCGCGCCGGCTCTGGGAGTCCTGGCGGTTCTCCGGCGGCTACCTCGTCACCAACGACGGCAACCACCTGGAGTCGATCGGCTGAAGCCGGAAAACGACGAACGGCCCGCGGTTCTCCGCGGGCCGTTCGTGTCTCTTCGGAGCCGCCCAAGGGAATCGAACCCTTGACCTTCTCATTACGAGTGAGATGCTCTGCCGACTGAGCTAGGGCGGCGTGGGCCGGGCTTCCGCTCGGCGCACAGTCAGATAGCTTACCCGATCCGGCGGGGTGTTCACGACCATCGGGAGGGGACGGCCAGACGGGTCAGTGAACCTGCGAACCGAGTGCCTGCAGCTGGTCGAAGGAGCTGCGGAGGCGGTCGGCGAGCGGCTCGACGCCGCCGTGATCGGCCCAGCAGGACCAGGCGTGGCGCATGCCGGCGAACGCCACGTAGGTGACGAGGCGGGCGCGCTGGTGCAGCGCCTCCGCGTCCTCGGCGAGAGCCGGATCGTCGTGGGCGAGGCGGCGCTGCACGACGGCGCTGAGGGCGTCCTCGAACTTGTGCATGCTCGCCATGCGCTGGGCGAAGAGCTCCGGGTTGTCCTTCAGGAGGGCGCGGCGGAGGGTGTGCATCTCCTGCAGGCTCGCCGCCGTCTCACCGGGTGCGGCCGGGTCGGGCTCGCCGAGCTCGCCGCCGTCGATCGCGGCGATCAGGAGCAGGCTCATCCCGTGCAGGATGGGCTCCTCGGGTCCGGCGGCGATGAACCGCTCGACGTCGTCCTCGTGCGGCAGTTCGGGGAGCTCGCCGATGATCGCCGTCTCCTTGGAGGGGAAGTAGTTGAAGAAGGTGCGCGGCGAGACGTTGGCGGCATGGCTGATCTCGTCGATCGTGACCCGGTCGAACCCGCGCTCGCTGGTCAGAGTGAGCGCGGCGAGCTGGATGGCGCGCCGGGTGGCGATCCGCTTCCGCTCGCGCAGGCCGAGTTCGGGATCCACCGCTGAGTCAGGTGCCACAGTCACACGCAGATTATTTCATCCTCTGCAAAATTGCACCACTCGATCGAGCGAGTGTGACGCCGCGGACACGGTCAGCACGTCTTGCCGGCGGAGGGCAGCGTCCCCTTCACCAGGAAGTCGTCGACGGTGGTGTTCACGCACGAGTTCGACTTGTTGTACGCCGTGTGGCCTTCGCCCTTGTAGGTGAGGAGGTGACCGTTCTGCAGCTCGCTCGCGAGGTTCTTCGCCCACACGTAGGGGGTCGCGGGGTCGTTGGTCGTGCCGACGACGAGGATCGGAGCGGAGCCGGCCGCCGCGATCGGGCCGCGCTTCACGGTCGTCTTGTACGGCCAGGTGGCGCAGCCGATGTCGCCGTACGCCATGTACGGCCCGATCACGGGCGCGTCCTTGGCGAGCTCGGCGGCCTGCGAGCGCATCGTCGCGGGGTCGGCGTCGTACGAGTAGTCCAGGCAGTTGATCGCCATGAACGCCTCGGTCGAGTTGTCCGAGTAGGTGCCGTCGCTGTCGCGGCTGTTGTACGCGTCGGCCAGGGTGAAGGCGACGGAGGCGCTCCCCCGCATGACCGACTCGAACATCTGGCTGAGGTACGACCAGGCCTTCGCGTCGTACAGCGGGTAGATGATCGCCGTCACCAGGGTGTTCGCGCCGAGCTCGCGGCCGTCCGAGTTGCGGATGGGGCTCTTCTCGACGGACGCCAGGAGGGCGGAGATGGTCTTCATCCCGTCGTCCACGGTGCCGTTGAACGGGCAGTCCTTCTGCGTGACGCAGTCCGCGAGGTAGGCCCGCAGGGCGCTCTCGAAGCCCTGCGCCTGCACCTTCGTCACGTCGAAGTTGCTGGCCGCGGGGTCGAGGGCGCCGTCGAGCACCAGCCGGCCGGTCTTGCCCGGGTAGAGGTCGGCGTAGACCGCGCCGAGATAGGTGCCGTAGGAGTAGCCGAGGTAGTTGAGCTTCGTGTCGCCGAGGACGGCGCGGAGGAGGTCGAGGTCGCGGGCCGCGCTCACGGTGTCGACCTCGTCGAGGAGCGACCCGGTGTTCTTGGCGCACGCGGCGCCGAAGTCCGTCGAGGACGCGGTATTGGCCGCGATCCACTCGTCCGATCCGCGCACGCCGGGCGTGATGTCGTAGAGGTAGCCGTCCATCTGCTTCGCGTCGTAGCACTTCACCGCCGTGGAGCGCCCGACGCCGCGGGGGTCGAAGCCGACGACGTCGAAGTGGTCCTGCAGGGTGCTGTCGGTCGCGTAGCCGACGCTGTCCTTCACGAAGTCGTAGCCGGAGGCGCCAGGGCCGCCGGGGTTGACGAGCAGGGAGCCCTGCTTGGTGCCCTTCGCCTTCTGCCGGATGAGGGCGAGCTCGATCCCGCCCGCCGACGGGTCGTCCCATTTCAGCGGCGCCTTGGCCGTGGTGCACTGCATGCCGCCGGAGCAGTCGCTCCACGTCAGCACCTGATCGTAGAACGGCTTGAGGGCCGCCGAGACGTTCTCCTGCACCGGCGTGGAGGTCGCGGCCGTCTTCGGCGGGATGAACCAGGTCACGCACCCGGAGAGGGTGAGCGCCGCGACCGCGGCGATGGCGACGGAGGCCAGGCGCAGGGAGCGGCGCCGGGCGCCGGGACGGGCCGAACGGGTGGTCACAGGTCGGTCCCCTTTCGCGCGGCGGTGCCGCGAAGGATGGTCGTGAGCATCGCCTCCAGCGCGAGCGCCGGCGCGACGTTGCCGTCGATCCGTTCGCGGGCCGTCTGGACCGCGTCCATCGCCGCGAGCGTATCGGCGGGAGTCGTGTGGGCGCTGAGAGCCTCCAGGCGCTCCAGCAGCTCGAGGTTCACCAGCTCGCTGGCGCTGCCGAGCTGCAGCATCATCACGTCGCGGTAGAGGGATTGGAGGTCGACCAGGATGCGGTCGATCCCGTCGCGGAGGCTGCGCGTCGCCCGTCGCTTCTGGTCCTCCTCCAGCTGACGCAGCTGGCCGCGCAGCGCCGGGGGCACCGTCCCTCCCGGCTCGACGCCGAGCGAGCGCAGGGCGTGCTCGCGCTCCTCCGCGTCCCGCTCCTCGGTGATCGCCTTCGCGTCGGCGCCGGCGATCTCGAGCAGGGAGGCGGCGGCGAGGACGGCGCCGGAGACGGAGCGGATGCCGAGGGCCAGCGTGAGGGTCTCGGACCGGCGGCGGCGAGCCTCCTCGTTCGTCGCGAGGCGGTGCGCCATGCCGATGTGGCTCTGGGCGTGCCGCGCCGCGCGTTCGGCCGTCGCGGCATCCACCCCGTCGCGGCGCTCGATGAGCGCGGCGACGTCGGCCACGCTGGGCACTTTCAGCCGCACGGTCCGGACGCGCGAGCGGATCGTCGGAAGCAGGTCTGCGTCGCTGGGGGCGCACAGGATCCAGACCGTCCGCTCGGGCGGCTCCTCCAGCGCCTTCAGCAGGACGTTGGAGGTGCGCTCGCTCATGCGGTCGGCGTCCTCGATGACCATCACCCGGTAGCGGCCCACGGACGGCGCGAACTGGGAGCTCGACACCAGGGTGCGCACCTCGTCGATGGAGATGATGACACGTTCGGTGCTGAGCACCGCGAGGTCGGGGTGCGTCCGCGCCTCCACCTGACGGCGGGCCGCGAGGTCGCCGTCCGGCGTGCCCGGGCTGAGCAGAGCGGTGGCGAACGCGTACGCCAGGTTGGAGCGACCCGATCCGGGCGGCCCGGTGATGAGCCAGGAGTGGGTCATGCTGCGGGCGTCGGCGCCCTCGGCGGCGGCGCGGACGACGGCGATGGCGTCGTCCTGCCCCGTCAGGTCATCCCATACCGCCATGCGTTCCAGGCTAGCGTCCACGGCGGACACCGGCCCGGTCAGACCCGGCCATCGAGGCGCTGGCGGATGTCGGCCGCGATCTCGTCGATCGGGCGCGACGCGTCCACCACGAGGAAGCGCTCCGGCTCCCCCGCCGCGAGCTCGAGGAACGCCGCCCGCACGCGGGCGTGGAACTCGGAACGCTCCGCCTCCAGCCGGTCGTACCGGGTGCGGGACGTGTCGAGTCTGGCGCGGGCGGCCGTCTCGTCGAGGTCGAGCAGGATGGTGAGGTCCGGCAGCAGGCCCTCGGTGGCCCAGAGCGAGAGATCGCGCACCTCGTCGCCGCCGAGGACGCGGCCCGCGCCCTGGTACGCGACGGAGGAGTCGATGTAGCGATCCTGGACGACCACCTCGCCCCGCTCGAGGGCGGGACGGACCAGCGTCGCCACGTGATGCGCGCGGTCGGCCGCGTACAGAAGTGCCTCGGCGCGCGGCGCGATGTCACCGCGATGGTGGAGCACGATCTCGCGGATCTCGACCCCGGCATCCGTGCCGCCGGGCTCACGAGTGCGCACGACCGTTCGCCCCTGCGATTCGAGCCACTCGGTCAGGAGCGCGGCCTGCGTGGACTTGCCGACCCCGTCCCCGCCCTCGAGCGTGATGAAGAGCCCGCTCACTCGGCCGCCGGCTTCGCCGCGGTGGTCTTCTTGGCCGCCGTGGTGGTCTTCTTGGCCGCCGTGGTGGCCTTCTTGGCCGTCGTGGTCTTGGCCGCGGTGGTCTTCGCCGCCGTGGTCTTCGCCGGCGCCTTGCGAGTGGTCGCCTTCTTCGCGGGAGCCTTCTTGGCCGGGCCCTTGGCACGCTTGTCGGCGAGCAGCTGCACGGCGCGCTCGAAGTCGACCTCCTCGACTGTCTCGCCGCGCGGGATGGTCGCGTTGGTCTCGCCGTCGGTCACGTACGGCCCGAACCGGCCGTCCTTGACCTTGATCGGCTTGCCGCTGACCGGGTCGGCGTCGAACTCCTTGAGCGCGCTGGACGCCCGCCGGTTGCCGTACTTGGGCTGCGCGAAGAGCTCCTGCGCGCCAGCGAGGTCGATCGTGAAGATGTCGTCCTCGCTGGTGAGCGAGCGGGTGTCCGTGCCCTTCTTGAGGTACGGGCCGTAGCGGCCGTTGGCCGCCTGGATCTCGTCGCCGCTGTCGGGGTCGGTCCCGACCACCCGCGGGAGGTCGAGCAGCTTGAGGGCCGTCTCGAGGTCGAGGGTCGCGATGTCCATCGACTTGAAGAGGGAGGCCGTGCGCGGCTTGGGAGCCGAAGCCTTCTTCGCCGGCTTCTTCTTCTCGACGACCTCACCGGTCTTCGCGTCGGCCTGCGGGTCCTCTTCGGGGTCCGCCTCGGTCACGTACGGGCCGAACCGGCCGTCCTTCGCGAGCACGATCTTGCCGGTCTCGGGGTTGGAGCCGAGCACGCGGTCGGTCTGCACCGGTGCGTCGATCAGCTCGTGCGCCTTGGCCGGGGTCAGCTCGTCCGGTGCGAGCTCCGGCGGGAGGTTCACGCGTCGCGGAGTGGCGTCCTCGGCGGCGTCCGCCTCGGCGACCTCCAGGTAGGGACCGTACTTGCCGATGCGCAGGGTCACACCGTCGTCGATGGCGATCGAGTTGATGCTGCGCGCGTCGATCTCGCCGAGGTTGTCGATCACCCGACGCAGGCCCTTGTGCTTGTCGCTGCCGAAGTAGAAGCTGTTCAGCCAGTCGACCCGCTCGGCGGCGCCGTCGGCGATCCGGTCGAGGTCGTCCTCCATCTCGGCGGTGAAGTCGTACTGCACCAGGTCGCCGAAGTACTCCTCCAGCAGCCGGACCACCGAGAAGGCGACCCAGCTGGGCACGAGCGCCTGGCCGCGCTGCGTGACGTAGCCGCGGTCGATGATGGTCGAGATGATGCTGGCGAACGTGGACGGCCGGCCGATGCCGAGCTCCTCCAGCGTCTTCACCAGGCTCGCCTCCGTGTAGCGCGGGGGCGGCGTGGTCTCGTGTCCGTCGGCCTCGACCTCCGCGACCGCGAGCACCTGCTTCGGTTCGAGCGGCGGGAGCTTCGCCTCTGCGGCGTCGGAGGAGTTGCGCTCCTCGTCCTTGCTCTCCTCGTATGCGTTGAGGAAGCCTCGGAAGGTGATCACGGTGCCGCTGGCGGTGAACTCGGCGACGGTTCCGTCGAGCGTCCCCTCGGTGATCGTCGCCTCGACGGTGACGGAGGCCGTCTGCCCCTTGGCGTCGGCCATCTGCGAGGCGACGGTGCGCTTCCAGATGAGGTCGTAGAGGCGGAACTCGTTGCCCCGCAGCACCTTCTCGAGCTCGGCCGGGGTGCGGAACACCTCGCCGGACGGGCGGATGGCCTCGTGGGCCTCCTGCGCGTTCTTGCTCTTCGACGCGTAGGTGCGCGGCTTGTCCGGCACCGTCTCCGGTCCGTAGAGCTTCGCCGCCTGGTTGCGCGCGGCCGTCGTCGCCTGCTGCGACAGCGACGCCGAGTCGGTGCGCATATAGGTGATGTAGCCGTTCTCGTAGAGGGTCTGCGCGACGCTCATCGTCTGGCGGGCCGAGAAGCGGAGCTTGCGGGCGGCCTCCTGCTGCATCGTCGAGGTCGTGAACGGCGCGGCCGGCCGGCGCGAGTACGGCTTGGAGTCGACCTTCGAGACGGCCACGACCGTGCTCGGCCGGCGGATGGCCGCGGCGAGCGCCTGCGCGGCGTCCTCGTCGAGCGTGCGGGCGTCGGAGGTGAGACGGCCGTGGTCGTCGAAGTCGCGGCCGGTCGCCACCCGGGATCCGTCGACGCGGGCGAGGCGGGCCTGGAAGGAGGTGGCGTCCTCCGGGGCGAGCTGGGCGGTCAGGCCCCAGTACGAGGCGGGCACGAACGCGAGACGCTCGCGCTCGCGGTCGACGACGAGGCGGGTTGCGGCGGACTGGACGCGGCCGGCGGACAGGCCGGGGCCGACCTTGCGCCAGAGCACCGGCGACACCTCGTAGCCGTAGAGGCGGTCGAGGATGCGGCGGGTCTCCTGGGCGTCGACGAGGGCGGTGTCGATCTCGCGGGTGTTGTCGCGCGCCTTCTCGATGGCTTCGCGCGTGATCTCGTGGAAGACCATCCGCTTGACGGGGACCTTCGGCTTGAGCACCTCGATGAGGTGCCAGGCGATGGCCTCTCCTTCGCGGTCCTCATCAGTGGCGAGCAGGAGCTCGTCCGCGTTCTTGAGCGCGCGCTTGAGGTCGGCGACGGTCTTCTTCTTCTGGTCGGAGACCACGTAGTACGGCTCGAAGTCCTTCTCGACGTCGACCGAGAACTTCCCGAGCGACCCCTTCTTGAGCTCCGGCGGCAGGTTCTTGGGCTCGATCAGGTCGCGGATGTGACCGACGGAGGCCATCACCTCGTATCCGTCGCCCAGATACTGGGCGATCGACTTCACCTTGTTCGGAGACTCGACGATGACGAGTTTCTTCGTGTCAGGCACCTGACTCCTCTTATATGTACGACGATGTCGCCCCGACCGATGTCGGTAGCACGCTCCCGCGGTTTGCCCGCGGAGCCCGGTCCTCGGCGCAAAGCCGGACGAGCGTGGGCCGGACGGCCCAACAGGCAAACCATACACACCTTGCCCGACGGTGTGCCTAATCCGACGTGCCCCGTTCGCCGTGGGCGCAGGCACCTCGACCCGATGATCTCTTGCGGCGGAGGGTGGGCTGAGGACAATGGAGGCATGGCAACGACATCACTGACGACGTACACCGCCAAGCTGACGGACGGCCCTCTCGAGGGCAAGACGATCACCACCGAGTTCCTCCCCTCCGGCGACCCGCGCCCCCGCCTGGAGATCACCGCCTCCGGCGGCGGAAAGCGCTACCTCTATATCCGGGTGTCCGGGACGGACACCGAGTACGGATCGTCCGACGCGAACGCCGACCGGCCGAGCGCGGTGGGCTACCGCTACCGCGAGACCCTGTTCGACTGATCCGCCCCCGGCGGTCCGGCACGAGCCCGGCCGGCGACGCGCGCCCCTCCGGGCAGCACGACACCCACCCCGACGAGCACTTGGACACCCTCCACCGCGCACTGATCGAGGTCCGCCCCGTTCGCCGCCGCCACCTGCGCGCCGACCGCACACGGCTCGCCGCCCACCCGGCCGACCGCGGCGTCCGCCGCAGCGAGCGCTGCCAAGTCAGCGGCGACGGCCACTCGCCGGTGGGCGACAGAGACGCCGCCCACAGCGAGGGTCGCCACGAGCACCGCCGTCAGCGCCCCCACGATCGCGAGCACCAGCACACTCGCCCCGCCCTTCTCTCCGCTCTGTGAGCTCCCCGGGCTCTCTCGGCTCCCGCGGCCCTCTCGGCTCTTTCGGCTCCCTGCGGTCGGCTTCGCCGTCATCCCGCTCCCCCGTCCTGACCGTTCGGAGCGTTCGCGGATTCGTCCAGCGCGCAGGCGCGGCCGCCGATCCGGAGTCCCGCCGCGCCGAGGCCCAGCACCGTGCTCGGTGCTGACATGGTCACGCACACCATCCCCTGCTCCCGGGCGATCGCTCGTTCGAGCCCCGGCACCGAATGGGTGCCCATGCCGCGGGCGGCATCTCCACGACCCAGCAGCCTCGCATCGACCGCGGCCGCATCGATCAGCCGGAGCTGCTGGCCGCCCGCCTGCACCGCGCCGATGCCGACCGCCAGGCAGACGAGCGCAGCGGGGAGGGCGGCGGCGAACTCCGCCGTCACGCTGCCGCGTTCGCCCTCAGCCGGCGACGGTGAGAGCACGATGCACCAGCTCCGTGAGCAGGCCGCGGACCTCGTCGCTGCGGAGCACGAGCGCCAGGAGTCCGGCGATGCCCACCGCGGCCACCGTGATGATCGCGTACTCCGCCGTCGCTGCTCCCTTCTCATCGTGCAGCGCCTCTCGCAGTCGCCCTCGTCCCCATCCGTCCATGTCGATCGTTCCCCCTCTGTTCGTGCGCCCGCTTCGTTCGATGCGGTGCGTGCTTCCATCCTTCGGCGAGCGCCGACGCGACGGGCCGGAGATCGTGGATCGGTGGAGAACATGTCAGAAGCCCTCGACGGTGGATGAGATGAGACCGAGCACCATCGGGGCGACTCCCAGAAGGAGGAAGGACGGCAGCACGCAGAGCGCCAGCGGGAGGAGGAGCCGCACCCCGAGGTCGGCGGCGGCTCGGCGCCCCGACGCTCGCGCTGACCGGCGGCGTTGCTGCGCTGCCGACGTGAGCAGCTCGGCCGCCGGCGCACCGGCGCGTTCGGCCAGCTCGAGCACCTCGTCCACGGCGGCGCCGTCCGCCGCGCCGAGCCCCAGCCTGTCGCTCGCCTCGGCGACCAGCCGGCGGGCCCGCTCGATCGAGAGCCCCGAACCGACCCCGATCACGATGAGCTCCTCCTCCAGCCCGGGAATCCCGCCCCAGGGCGTGGCGCGCCGGACGAGGGCCGCCGTCCACAGCCGCCCGACGACCGCCAGCACCGCTCCGACCCCGAGCAGACCGACCCCGACGGGAGTGCCGGTCAGGACGCCGAGCACGTCGACGCCGAGCAGGAGCGAGAACCCGATACCGACCAGGGGCAGCCAGCCCACCAGCCGCGCCGTCGAGCGCGGCCCGCTGAGGGCGACCTCCACCTCCCGCGCCACCTCGGCCCGGTCGCGCAGGGCCGCGGCGGCGCCCCGGAGCGCCGGGCTCAGCGGCGATCCCGCGGCGACCGCGACGATCCACGCGGCGGCGAGCGCGGACACGCCGTCGTCGCGTCCGGAGCCGCCTGCCTCCCTCGCGAGCGCGTCCTCGACGGGCGCCCCCGCCTCGACCAGCGCCACCACCCGCCGGATGAGCGGGTGCGGGCTCGCCCGTCCGACGTGCCGCCAGGCCGAGGGAGGTGCGATGCCGGCGTCGAGCAGCACGGCCAGCGCCTCGGCGGTGGACGCGATCCGATCCGCCTCCTCCTCGCCATCCCGCGCCACGCTCATCCCCCGCCTCCCCGGTCGGCATCGTCTGCTCCGGCGGGCAGCGGCCGGATGCCGAGCCGGCCGTCCTCGCCGGTCACCAGCCGGCCGAAGCCGGCGACGCGCCGCCTCGTCCCGCTGCGTTCGACATGGACGACGAGCCCGATCGCACTCACCGTCTGGCGTGCCAACGCGCGCTCGCCCAGCCCGGCGAGCGCCCCGAGCGCTTCGAGGCGAGCCGGGACGTCGAGGAGCGAGTTCGCGTGCAGCGTGCCCGCCCCGCCGTCGTGACCGGTGTTGAGCGCGGCCAGCAGATCGCGCACCTCCTCGCCGCGGCACTCCCCGAGGACCAGGCGGTCCGGGCGCATCCGGAGTGCCTCCCGCACCAGGCGGCGCAGATCCACCCCTCCCGCGCCCTCCAGGTTCGGCTGCCGCGACTGGAGTCCGACGACGTGCGGGTGCGGGATGCGGAGCTCCGCGACGTCCTCGATGACCACGATCCGCTCCGTCGGCGGCGCGTGCGCGAGCACGGCAGCCAGCAGCGTGGTCTTGCCCGCACCGCCCGCGCCGGTCACGAGCAGATTGGTGCGGGCGGCCACGGCCCGCTCGAGGAGTGCGCGCTGCGGCGGGCTGAGCGAGCCCGCCGCAGCCAGCTCGTGGAGCGTCATGACGTCGGCGCTCGGGATGCGGATGGACAGCAGCGTGCCGCCGGTCGACACCGGCGGCAGCACGGCGTGCGCCCGCACCCCGCCGCGCAGACGGACGTCGACGAACGGCGTCGCCTCGTCGATGTGCCGGCCGCCCCGCGCGATCAGCTGCACCGCGAGGCGGCGCACGTCCGGTTCGTCCGCGTGCCAGTCGTCGATGCGTTGGAGGCCGCCCGGACCTCCGTCGCACCACAGCTCGCCCGTCGAGGTGATGAACAGGTCGGTGATGCCGGGACGCTGCAGGTACGGCGTCAGGACGCCGAAGGTCTCCCACAGGCCGGGCGCGTCCGACGGGTGCGCTCGTGATTCGGTGAACATCCCCCGAGCCAAGCCGATGTTGCGTCGGTGAAGACGGCAGTCCAGCCGATCTGTGGAGAAGCCGGTTTCCCACAGCAGCGGGGGCGAGCGGCGTAACAGAGCGTTAAAAAAGGGGGGCCGCACCTATTGGGGGGAACAGGTGCGGCCACTGCGGCGCAGGATTGGGGGGAATCGTTTGCGCCGCACGCACGAATTTACATTCGGCCGGGTCCAAGTTTACGCAGAATCAATGCAAACGCAAGTCTCCGTGAGGGAGGTCTTCGCGAGGTTGTAGAGTCAGGCATTGTCGCGCCACGACAGAACAATCAGCATCGCAAAGGAGCGAACAGCCTCCCCATGAGCAACACAATCGACAACCTGCTGCATGAAGCCCGACGGTTCTCGCCGAGCGAGGAGTTCGCCGCGAACGCCGTGGCGACAGCCGATCTCTACGAACGCGCCTCCGAGGACCGGCTCGGATTCTGGGCCGACCAGTCCCGTGAGCTCCTCCACTGGCACAAGCCGTTCACCCGCACGCTGGACTGGACCAACCCTCCGTTCGCGAAGTGGTTCGACGACGGCGAGCTCAACGTCGCGTACAACTGCCTGGACCGTCACGTGCTGGCCGGCAACGGCGACCGCGTCGCGATCCACTGGGAGGGCGAGCCGGGCGACTCCGTCTCGCTGACCTACGCCGAGCTCACCGCCGAGGTGAAGAAGGCCGCCAACCTGCTGACGAGCCTCGGCATCCAGGCGGGCGACCGCGTCGCCATCTACCTGCCGATGATCCCCGAGGCCGTCATCGCCATGCTCGCCGTGGCGCGCATCGGCGCGGTGCACTCCGTCGTCTTCGGCGGTTTCAGCGCCGAGAGCCTGCGCTCCCGCATCGACGACGCCGAGGCGAAGCTCGTGATCACCGCCGACGGCGGCTGGCGCAAGGGCCGCGTCTTCCCGCTGAAGGACGCGGTGGATGCCGCCCTCACCGGTGCGGAGAGCACCGTCGAGCACGTGCTCGTCGTCAAGCGCGGCGGCAACGACGTGGCGTGGACCGACGGCCGCGACCTCTGGTGGCACGACGAGATCGCCCAGGTCGACGCGGATCACGTGGCCAAGGCCTTCCCCGCCGAGCAGCCGCTGTTCATCCTGTACACGTCCGGCACCACCGGCAAGCCGAAGGGCATCCTCCACACCTCCGGCGGCTACCTGACGCAGGCCTCGTTCACCCACAAGAACGTCTTCGACCTGCACGCCGAGAGCGACGTGTACTGGTGCTCCGCCGACGTCGGCTGGATCACCGGCCACAGTTACGTCGTCTACGGCCCCCTCGCCAACGGCGCCACCCAGGTGCTGTACGAGGGTACCCCGGAGACGCCGCATCCCGGCCGCTGGTGGGAGATCATCGAGAAGTACAAGGTCTCGATCTTCTATACCGCTCCGACCGCCATCCGTTCGTTCATGAAGCTCGGGCGCCAGCACCCGCAGCGCTTCGACCTCTCGAGCCTCCGCGTGCTCGGCTCGGTGGGCGAGCCCATCAACCCCGAGGCGTGGATGTGGTACCGGGATGTCATCGGCGGCGGCGAGACGCCGATCGTCGACACCTGGTGGCAGACCGAGACGGGCGCCATCATGATCTCCGCCCTGCCCGGCGTCACCACGCTCAAGCCGGGGAGCGCGCAGGTGCCGCTGCCGGGTGTCTCGATCGCCATCCTCGACGAGGCGGGCGTCGAGGTCGGCAAGGATCAGGGCGGCCTCCTCGTGGTCACGGCGCCGTGGCCGAGCATGCTGCGCGGCATCTGGGGCGACCCGGACCGCTTCGTGGAGACCTACTGGTCGAAGTTCGGCGACAAGTACTTCGCCGGCGACGGGGCCCGCTACGACAAGGACGGCGAGATCTGGCTCCTGGGCCGCGTCGACGACGTGATGAACGTCTCGGGTCACCGCCTCTCGACTGCGGAGATCGAGTCGGCGCTCGTCGCCCATCCTCTGACGGCGGAGGCTGCCGTGGTCGGTGCGGAGGACGAGACGACCGGTCAGGCCGTCGTCGCCTTCGTCATCATCAAGGAGAACCAGCTCGAGACCGCCCAGTCGATCGACGTGGCGGCCGAGCTGCGCAAGCACGTGGCCGAGCAGATCGGGGCGATCGCCCGCCCGCGCGACATCTTCGTCGTCACCGAACTGCCCAAGACACGCTCCGGCAAGATCATGCGCCGCCTCCTGAAGGACGTCGCCGAGGGTCGCGAGGTCGGCGACACGACGACGCTCGCCGACACCGCGGTGATGAGCTCCATCCAGAGCAAGCTCTCCTAGCCGGGGAGACGACGAAGGGGCGGTGCCGCGCAGCACCGCCCCTTCTCGCGTTCTGGAGCTCTACTCGAACGCGACGATGATCTCGACCTCGACGGGCGAGTCGAGCGGGAGCACCGCGACGCCGACCGCGGACCGGGCGTGGACACCGGCCTCGCCGAAGATCTCGCCGAGCACCTCGGAGGCGCCGTTGATGACGCCGGGCTGACCGGTGAACGCCGGGTCGGAGGCGACGAAGCCGACGACCTTGACGATGCGGGTGACCCGGTCGAGCGAGCCGAGAACGCTCTTGACCGCGGCGAGGGCGTTGAGGGCGCTCGTGCGGGCGTACTCCTTGGCGTCCGCGGCCGGGATCAGGCCGTGCCCCTCGCCGACCTTGCCGGTCGCGGGCAGCGCACCCGAGACCATCGGCAGCTGGCCGGAGGTGTAGACGTGGTTGCCGTCGACGACGGCGGGCGTGTACGCGGCGACGGGCGGCACGACGCTCGGGAGGTCGATCCCGAGTTCGGCCAGACGCGCCTCGACGGCGGCCATCAGGCGTCCGCCCCGTCGGTCACGGGGCGCTTGAGGTAGGCCACCAGACCGCCCTCCGGACCGGTCACCACCTGGACCAGCTCCCACCCCTCCGAACCCCAGTTGTTGAGGATCGCGGCGGTGTTGTGGATCATCAGGGGCGTCGTGAGGTATTCCCAGCGCGGCATCGTGCTCCTTGCGTTCGGGGCGTTTATCAGGTTGATCACCTACTCTGATCCTATGTCTGCGAAAAAACCACGGGCTAGAGTTATGCTCGGCGCACTCGGGGGATTCCTCGGGATGAGCGCCGTCGCGGGGCTCTTGGTCACTGCCGCTGTCACGCCGGCGATCGCCGTGACCGGCATGGCCGCCAACAACGGCATCGGCGTGTTCGAGGGCCTTCCCGAGTACCTCGAGATCGGCACGCTCGCCCAGCCGACCACCATCTACGCGAAGAACGCCGACGGCTCCGACCGCGCTCTCGCGACCTTCTACTCCCAGAACCGCCTCCCCGTGACCTTCGGCCAGATCTCCCAGGCCGCCAAGGATGCGGCGATCGCCGGTGAAGACCCTCGCTTCTACAGCCACGGCGGCGTCGACATCCAGGGCACCATGCGCGGTGTGCTGTCGACCGTCTCCGGCGGCGGCGTGCAGGGCGGCTCGTCCATCACCCAGCAGTACGTGAAGAACGTGCTGCTGCAGAAGTGCGAGGCGATGCCGGTCAAGACCGCGGAGCAGAAGAAGGCGTACCAGACCTGCGTCGACGACTCGACCGGCGTCAGCCCCGACCGCAAGGTCAAGGAGATGAAGTACGCCATCGGTCTCGAGAAGAAGTACACGAAGGACCAGATCCTCGTCGGGTACCTCAACATCGCCGGCTTCGGCGGCTCCGTGTACGGCATCGAGGCCGCGGCGCGCTACTACTTCAACACGACCGCTGCGGCGCTCACCCCCGCGCAGTCGGCCAGCCTCATCGCCATCGTGAACGAGCCCACCTCGCTCAAGCTCGACAACCCGGACTCCGAGACCAACGGCGCCGCCAACGGCTACGCCAAGAACAAGGAGCGCCGCGACTACATCCTGCAGAAGATGTACCAGTACAAGAAGGTGACCAAGGCCCAGTTCGACGAGGCGATCAAGACGCCCATCCAGCCGGTCATCACCCCGTCAGTGCGCGGTTGTCAGACGGCAGGCGGCTCGGCGTACTTCTGCGACTACGTGCAGAAGATCATCCTCAACGACCCGACCTTCGGCAAGGACGAAGACACCCGCTCGGCGAACTTCAACCGCGGCGGCTACAAGATCTACACCTCGCTCGACCTCGACCTGCAGCAGGTCGCCGAGGAGACCCTGAACTCCTACGTCCCGAAGACCTACAAGGTCGACCTCGGAGGCGTGCTCGTGGGTGTGCAGCCGGGCACCGGACGAGTGCTCTACATGGCGCAGAACAAGGACTATACGCAGGACGGGGAAGAGGCCGCGAGCGACGCCAGGTTCAGCGCGATCAACTACGCGACGGACTACGCGTACGGCGGATCGAGCGGCTTCCAGGTCGGATCGACGTACAAGGTCTTCACTCTCGCCGATTGGCTCGCGAACGGCCACTCCCTCAACGAGACAGTCAATGCGAACATCCGGACGTACCCTTCGGGCACGTTCAAAGCGAAGTGCATCGATGGTGGCGTCTACGGAGCCACGCCGAACCGCTGGCCGACCAACGACAGCACCGGTGAAGAAGGACAACGCAGCGCCCTTCAGGCCACGGCCCAATCGATCAACACTGCTTACGTGTCGATGGCCTCTCAACTGGACCTGTGCGACATCCGCGACAAGGCTGCCGCCTTCGATGTTCACACGGCAACAGGTGAACCGCTTGGAACCAACCCCGCGAGCGTGCTCGGCACCAACACCATCGCCCCGCTGACGATGGCTGTCGCGTTCGCCGGCATCGCCAACAACGGAACCACCTGCTCGCCGATCGCCATCGACAAGATCATCGACGGAGCCGGCAAGGAGGTAGCCCCACCCGCGTCGAAGTGCACCCAGTCCGTCGACCCCCAGGTCGCAGCGGCGATGCAGTATGCGATGCAGCGCGTGACGATGAGCGGCGGGACCGCGGGCGGAATGAATAACACGGGCAAGGACATGATCGCCAAGACGGGGACGACCGACAGCAACGAGCAGCTGTGGCTCGTCGCGTCGACGTCCAAGGTCGCCGGGGCCTACTGGGTCGGCAACATCAGCGGTCACCAGGACATGCGCCGGATCTTTCCGACCCACGGCACGACTCCGGCCATCGCCCGAACCGCGGTGATGCGGACGATGATGGGCGCAGCGGTCGGCAAGTACGGGGGCGACGACTTCACCGCTCCGACGGACAAGGCCCTGCGCGGCGCGCAGGTCGCGATCCCGGATCTGACGGGCAAATCTCCCGACGAAGCAAAGAACGTCCTCAAGGGCCTCGGCCTCGACAGCGCCGATGGGGGCCCCCAGGACTCCGTGCAGCCTGCGGGAACCGTCTCCTCGACGGACCCGGCTGGTGGTACATCAGTGGGCAAGGGCACTGTCGTGACGATATTCACCAGTAACGGCTCCCTGGTCGCCGTCCCGAACGTGGTCGGCCAGAAAGCCTCCGATGCTCAGAAGGCACTCACCGGCGCCGGGTTCAGCGTGAAGATCTCCGGAAGCGGTGGAGGGGATGCGGTCGTGCAGACCCAGGATCCCGCCGCGAACACGCCCGCGAAACAGGGGACGCAGATCACCCTCACCGTCGCCGCGGCTCCCGGTTCAGCACCCACGCCCGGCGGAAACGGCTAGTGGGTCGCGGGTCCGCCCTCCGCCCGCTGGGCACCGCGCTGGCGGTGCTCGGCGCGGCGGGAGCGGCCGCGTTCGCCTACGGGTCGCTCATCGAACGCCGCGCTTACACGCTCCGTGAGGTCTCGGTGCCGGTGCTGCCCGCCGGCTCGGAGCCGATTCGGGTGCTGCACCTCTCCGATCTGCACATGGCGCCGTGGCAGCGCGACAAGCAGGAGTGGGTGCGTTCACTCGCCGCTCTGAAGCCGGACCTCGTCGTCGACACCGGCGACAACCTGAGCCACGAGGACGGCCTGGTCGGCGTCCGCGCCGCACTGGACGCCTTCCGCGGGACGCCCGGCGTGTTCGTGCACGGTTCGAACGACTACTTCGGCCCCCAGCTGAAGAACCCGCTCAAGTACTTCGCGGGCCCCTCGAAGAGGAACGGCTCCACCGCGCCGCGACTCGATAACGCGTCGCTCACCGCCTATCTGCGTGATCTCGGCTGGCTCGACCTGAACAACGCGGCCGGCTCCCTCGACGTCCGGGGCACGCACCTGGAGCTGTTCGGCGTCAACGACCCGCACATCCGCTTCGACCGCGTGGAGGCCATCCCGGGTGCGCTCGACGAGCTCCGCGAGAACGACCCGTACAGCGACGACGCGACCTGGCCGGAGGATGCCCCCGCGGTCGCGCGCCCCACGGTGACACTCGGCGTCGTGCACGCCCCTTACCGTCGCGTCCTGGACGCATTCGTCACCTACGGCGCCGCCATGATCTTCGCCGGCCACACGCACGGCGGCCAGGTCTGCGTGCCCGGCTACGGCGCGCTGGTCACGAACTGCGACATCCCGCGCAAGCAGGTCAAGGGCCTGAGCATCTGGCGTCACGCCTTCCGCTCGGCGTTCCTCAACGTCTCCGCCGGCCTCGGCACGTCGATCTATGCGCCGGTGCGCTTCGCCTGCCGCCCGGAGGCGACGCTGGTGACGCTGACCGCGGCGGCGTGACGCCCCCGGTGGTCATCAGCACCCCTCGCGCTCGTGTATCCTAGATGAGGCCTTCAAGGCCATCGGGGTGTGGCGCAGCTTGGTAGCGCGCTTCGTTCGGGACGAAGAGGCCGCAGGTTCAAATCCTGTCACCCCGACCAGACAACAAAAGGGAGAGATCGGTTCGCAAAGCGAACTGGTCTCTCCCTTTTCCTGTCTGTCGCTGGTGTCTTCCCGGCCCCTGCCGCGAGGGCGTTTCGTCTTCTCCCCTGCCACGTCGCGCGCGATGGTGAATACTGGCCCCACGATGCTCTGAGTGAGGAAGCTGGTGGCGGTATGCGCAAGTGGTCCGTCGTCCTCATCCTCGGCAGTGCGCAGTTCGTCATGGTGCTGGACGGCACGGTGATGAACGTCTCCATCTCGACGGTCGTCGCGGACCTACACACGACCGTGACCGCGATGCAGGCGGCCATCACGTTCTACACGTTGACGATGGCGGCGTTCATGCTGGTGGGGGCGAAGCTCGGCGATGTGTGGGGGCGCAGGCGTGCGTTCGTCATCGGGTCGATCGTCTACGCGGTGGGTTCGTTGACGACCGCCTTGGCGCCGAACATCGGGATCCTGTTCCTCGGCTGGTCGGTCGTCGAGGGGCTGGGCGCGGTGCTGGTGATCCCGGCGATCGCCGCCCTGATCGCGGGCAGCTACCAGGGTCGCGACCGGATCACCGCATACGCCGTGATCGGTGCCGTCTCCGGGGCGGCGGTGGCGGCCGGGCCGCTGATCGGCGGGTTCGTGACCACGTACTTCGACTGGCGTTACGTGTTCGTCGGCGAGGTCGTGATCATGGCGGTCGTCGTCGTCTTCACCCGCGCCATCCCGGATCCGATCGGACGGCAGCCCGCCCGGATCGATCTGTGGAGCGTGCTGCTCTCCGCCGCGGGGCTCGTCTTCGTCGTGTTCGGGATGCTGCAGAGCAAGGTCTGGGGCTGGATCCTGCCGCTGAAGCCGCCGGAGATCGGCGGCGTCACGATCGCTCCGTTCGGCATCTCGCCCACCGCGTGGCTGATCCTGCTGGGCGCGGTGCTGATCTGGGGCTTCGTCCGCCGCCAGAAGCAGCTGGTGCGGGCCGGGAGGCCGCCGCTGGTGCACGTGGAGGTGTTCTCGATCCGACGGCTGCGCAGCGGCCTCACGGTGCTGGGTGCGCAGTACGCGGTGACAGCGGGGCTGTTCTTCATGGTGCCGGTCTACCTGCAGATGACGCTCGGCCTCGACGCGCTACAGACGGGGATCAAGGTGTTCCCGCTGTCGATCGCGCTGATCCTGTTCTCGATCGTCGGCACGACGCTGTCGCGGCGCTGGTCTCCGCGGCGCATCGTGCTGGTCGGTCAGGTCGTGCTCGTCGGGAGCGCCCTGCTGCTGCTGGGGTCGGTGACGACGGACCTCCGGAGCTGGCTCTTCGCGGCCGGGATGTTCCTCACGGGCGCCGCGCTCGGCCTCCTGGCGTCGCAGCTCGGGAACGTCAACATGTCGAGCGTCGACGAGACGCAGACGAGCGAGGTCGGCGGGCTGCAGGGTGTGTTCCAGAATCTCGGCTCGTCGCTCGGCACCGCTCTGATCGGCTCGGTGCTGATCGGCGCGCTCGCCACCTCGTTCACGTCGGGCGTCGCGGCCAGCTCGCTGCCGCCGTCGGTGCAGTCCGAGGTCCAGCAGCGGACCGAGGGCGGCGTGGCGATCGTGCCGGCGACGAGCGTCGACGAGATCGCCACGGACGCCGGCCTGTCGACCGCGGACGCGCAGACCCTCACCGGCATCTACCGCGACGCCCAGGTGTCGTCGTTGCGGGTCGCGTTCTTCGGTCTGACGGCGATCACCCTGATCTCGCTGGTGTTCTCGCGCGGACTCCCGTCGGACCCGCCGGAACGACCCGCCCGCACGGAGCGGAAGGGGCGAAAAGAGGAGCGGCACGACACCGGCGCTCGCTAGGCTGCCCCCATGGAGACGCACGAGGTCTGGGCGAACCCGACCACCCTGCTGACGCTGGACGGCCGCGTGCTCGAGGTGTTCGGGTTCACCGACGCCCAGCGCTTCCACCTCGCCTTCCGGCCGGTGCTCCAGCGCAGCAAGAAGCTCGTCACGATCACACCGGAGAGCGGTCCGCAGCTGAGCTTCTTCTACGACCGGGAGAACGCGGACCGGCTCGACGCGTTCGGCCGCCTCCTCGAGGCGGCGCATCCGCCACGCTGAGGGGTGAGGCGCCGCGGCGAGCAGACCTCAGAAGGCGTCGGGCCGGGCGAACTCCACGTTGGCGTAGCGCGAGTCGGGATCGATGTGGGCGCGCACCAGCGGGACGGTGCGGTTGACCGCGGTGTCGATGCGGCCGCGGAGGTCCTCCGAGGTGATCGCGTAGTCCGCGAAGTCGCTCTCGGCGGCGTAGATGCCCAGCGGGAGCGTGAGCGACTGGAAGAAGCCGAAGAGCGGGCGCATCTGGTGCTCGACCAGGAGCGCGTGGCGATCGCTGCCGCCGGTGGCTGTGAGCACGATCGGCTTGTCGACGAGCGCGTACTGGCCGATGTGGTCGAAGAAGAGCTTGAACAGGCCGGTGTAGGTGGCGCGGTACGCGGGCGACCCGACGACGATGACATCCGCCGCCTCCACGGCCTCCAGCGCCTCCACGACCTCCGGTCCGAGGTGCGACCGGAACGGCCCGGCACCGAGCTGACCCAGCAGGGGCGCGAGCTCGATGGTGCGGTGCGTGCCGCCGACCGCTTCGGCGAACGACCGCGCGACCTCGTCCACCAGGACGGTGGTGCGGGAGGGATGAGTGGGGCTGCCGCTCACTCCGACGACCGTGGGGACGTGTGCCATGCGGGGACCGCCTTCGTGTGACTTCGGCTCGGGAACGCCCTCACGCTACTCGCGTGGCGCGCGGGACTCCTCCCCCGGCGTCACGCACCGTCATGCAGCCGGGTAGAGCTCCGAGACGATCTCGAGCGAGCGGATCCGGCCCTCCACGGTCGCCGCGCCGGAGGACACCATCAGCTCGTCGGCGCCCGTCGAGCCCAGCAGGGCGTCGAGACGTGCGCGCACCTCGTCGGGCGTGCCGATCGCCTGGCGGGCGTTGCGGGCGGCGATGAACTCCTCCTCGAGCGGGCTGAAGTCGTACGCCAGCGCCTCCTCCACACTCACCGGCTGCGGCTTCTGCCCCTGGCGCATGCGCAGGAAGGAGAGCTGGCCCGGGAGGGACAGGGCGCGGACCGTCTGCGGGTCCACGTCCGAGACGACGTTCACGGCGATCATCGTGTGGGGCTGGTCGAGCAGGTCGCTCGGCTCGAACTTCGACCGGTAGAGGTCGAGCGCCGCCTCGGTGTTCTCGCCGGCGAAGTGGTGGGCGAAGGCGAACGGCAGGCCGAGGGCGGCGGCGACCTGGGCGCTGAAGCCGCTGGATCCGAGCAGCCAGACCTGCGGGGCGTCGCCGAGCCCGGGGACGGCGGTGATCGTGTGGAGCGGGTTCGCGTCGCTCATGCCGCCGTAGAAGAAGCCGAACAGGTCGAGCAGCTGCTGCGGGAAGTCGTCGACGCCGAGACCCTGCTCGCTGCGTCGCAGCGCCATCGCGGTGGCGCCGTCGGTGCCGGGCGCCCGCCCGATCCCGAGGTCGATGCGGTCGCCGTAGAGGGCGCGCAGCGTGCCGAACTGCTCGGCGACGACGAGCGGCGCGTGGTTCGGGAGCATCACTCCGCCCGAGCCGACGCGGATGCGCTCGGTGGCGGCGGCGACGCCCGCGATCAGCACGGCGGGGGCGCTGGAGGCGATGGCCGGCATCCCGTGGTGCTCGGCGACCCAGAACCGGTCATAGCCGAGCGCTTCGGCCGCCTGCGCGAGCCGGACGGTGCCGGCGACCGCGTCGGCGTTGGTGCCATCGGCGGGGCGGCTGGCGAGGTCGAGGACGGAGAGGGGGATGCTGCATTTCGTCACACTGAAGCCAACCGGGCGACGCGGGATGTCATTCCATCCCGCGCCGTCCGATCGCTCAGGACTGGCGGACCTTGCGTGCCCAGAAGACGACCGACACGGTCACCAGACCGGCGGCCAGCAGTCCGCCGCCGACCCAGATGGCCCAGATCGCCATGGTCGAGCCGGTGTCGGCGAGGCCGGAGGACGAGGAGGACGGGTCGGAGACCGTGGCCGCGGAGTCGGCGGGAAGGACGGTGACGGATGCGGGGCATTCGTGGTTGCTCGTACGCCCCACGCCCACGAAGGAGTAGACGCCGACCGCGTCGGCCGGGAGCGTCACGGACAGCAGGTCGCTGCCGTCGGCGTTGGATTGCTTCGCGAAGTGGACGCTGCTGGTCTCCGCCTTGAAGACGGCGAGCGTGATGCTCGCACCGTCGGATCCGGAGCCGGTCCAGTCGATGAACTCCTGCGACGCCCACGTGCCGGGCTGGCAGACCAGGTGGACGGTGTCGCCCGCGTGGGCGACGGCCGTGTCGAACTGGCAGGGCGAGCCCTGCGTATAGTCGACGGCATTCGCCGCGGTGGGCGCTGCGAGCAGCACCGCCGCGGTCACGGCTGCCGCCGCGAGGATCTTCTTGAGCATGGCCACGCCTTTCGCCGCCCGGCTTCGACGTCGGGAATTTGATTAATCCTCACTTTACGCCGCCAGCGCAGTCCACGGCAATCGAACCGATGGTGGATTCTGTCCCCACATCGGGGGTGGAACCCGTTCCGGGAAGCGTCGGCGTCGTGGTCACGGCCACCTGCGTGCCGGTCTGCTTCACCCCGAGGAAGTCCACCTCCACCGTCTTCTGCTCCCCCGGCGCCAGCGTCACCGTCAGGACGGCCACCGGCCTGCCCTGGTCGGTCCCCGAGACGGTGGAGTCGACCGCGCTGCCCTTCGTGGTGCCCGCGACGAGCCCGCCGGACGGCCCGTAGACGACCACCCGGGTCTGGATCAGACCCGGGGCGACGCCCGACAGTCCGCCCCCGGTGACGAACGCCGGCAGCGACGTCGCCGCGTCCGCGGGCGCGCGGTTCGCGAGCGTCACCGCGATCCGGGTGGTCGGCTTGCCGTCGGCGCGGCAGACCGCGGCCCCCGCGGCCACCGAGGTGTGCAGGTAGTAGTCCATCTTGGAACCGGTCGCGTCGTTGAAGTACACGCCGATGCCCGCGGTCGACGCGGTCGAGATGGGGAGGCCGCCCGCCAGCGTCGTCGAGGCGAGGACCGCCTGCTCCTCGGGATGCGCGCTCCAGATCAGGAGCCGGTGCGACGAGCCGGCGGCGGCCAGCGAGGAGACGAGGGCGGAGCCGTCGATGCCGCCCGCCGCGACCCGCTGGAACACCGCCGCCGCGGCCGAGGCGAAGAACGCGTCCTGCTGATGCGGATCGACGTAGCGCTGGTACACCTCGCTCAGCAGGAGGTGGACGGCGTTCGCCGACGTGAGCGTGTCGCCGCTCGGGAGCGCGATCGGTCCCGTGGCATGGAGCACGGCCGCGAGCACCACCGGATCCATCGTGATGACGCCGTCGACGGTCCCGCCGTTCTTCAGCGTCCACATCCGGGATGTGGTGGAGGCCGCGAGCGGGAAGTCGGGGGTGAAGTTGACGTCCTGGAGGTACCGCCCGACGAGCGGGCCGTAGAGCCCCGTCGGACCCTCCGGGATCGAGGCGACCGGTTCGGTCCACGGCCCGATCGAGGTTCCCGCCTGCTGAGCGACCAGGGAGATCGCGCCGTGATCGGCCCGGATGAGGGCGACCGACCCGATGAGGCCGCCCGTCGCTCGCAACTCCGCGGGGTTCTGGGCGACGAGCAGGTACTCGCGGGCGCCGCCCGCGCCGAGCATGGCGGGCAGCAGCTTCGCGCCGTTGCCGACGGCGTCCACCGCCGGCGTCGCCTCGGCGAACAGGGTGCGCAGCCGCTCGACGGCCGAGCCGACGGGCTGGATGGTGGCGGAGGCGTCCACCGTCGCCAGCTCCTTCTCCGCGCCGTGGAAGGCCGCCTGCGCCTTCGCCACGACCGGCTGCGCCGCGATGAGCGGCGCGAGGTCCACTCGGCCGCCGGTGACCGCGAGACTCCGCGGGTCCGCGGATGCGGCGACTCCGACGAGGGGCTGGATGACCCGGGAGGCGACCTGCTCGGTCGCGCCCGCGGCCGTGCGCACCGCCGTCAGGTTCGGCCCCACCCACGGCACGATCTCCACGGCGCGCCAGACGGGGTCGCTGGTCAGCGCGGCGGCGGAGGACGCGTGCTTCTCGAGCGTGACCGCCGACGATCGCGCGCTCGCGAGATCCCCGGCCACGATGGCGTGCTGGATGCTGTGCGCAGCGGGCAACGCCGCGTTGAGCTCCTCCCGCGCGAGGAAGCCGCGGACGCCGATCCAGGCGGCCAGGGCGGCGATGACGAGGAGCACGGCCACGACGATCCAGATCGTCAGCCGACGGCGGCGCCGTCGACGGGGAGGTGCGGGCTCCGCCGGGAGGGGCGGCGCCTCCTCCTGCGAAAGACCGGTCACCATGGGATCAAATGTAACAAATCCTCACTTTTTGGCATCCCCCGAAACGAGGGGGTCGGCCGCGCCGGTCGACGCCCTCCGGCGCTAGCGGCCGAGGCCGCGGTACGACCAGCCCGCCGCACGCCAGGAGGCCGGGTCGAGCACATTGCGCCCGTCGATCACGCGCTTCTCGCCGACGATCTCGCCGAGAGCGACCGGGTCGAGACCCCGGAACTCCGGCCACTCCGTGATGAGCACCACGATGTCGGCCCCGGCGGCCGCCTCCGCGGCGGTCTCCGCGTAGCCGAGCTGGGGCGCGCGCCGACGCGAGTTGGGGATCGCCTCGGGGTCGGTCGCGGTCACGATCGCCCCCGCATCGGCCAGTCGCACCGCGACGTCGAGGGCCGGCGAGTCGCGGATGTCGTCGGAGTGCGGCTTGAACGCGAGCCCGAGCACGGCGACCCGCAGGCCGGCGAGCTCGCCCGCCTCCTCGCGCACCAGCTCCACCACCCGGTCGCGACGGCGCAGGTTGATCTTGTCGACCTCGGCGAGGAACTCCACGGCCTCGCCGCGGCCCAGCTCGCGGGCGCGCGCGGTGAAGGCGCGGATGTCCTTGGGCAGGCACCCGCCGCCGAAGCCGACGCCGGCGTTGAGGAAGCGGCGGCCGATGCGCGCGTCGTGCCCGATGGCGTCCGCGAGCTGGGTGACGTCGGCGCCGGTGACCTCCGCGATCTCCGCCATCGCGTTGATGAACGAGATCTTCGTCGCGAGGAACGCGTTGGCCGCCACCTTGACGAGCTCGGCGGTCGCGTAGTCCGTCACGATGACCGGCGTTCCGGCCGCGACGGCCTTCGCGTACACCTCGTCGAGGATGCCGGCCGCGCGCTCCCCCGCCGGACCGGACGGCACGCCGTAGACCAGGCGGTCGGGGCTCACGGTGTCCTGGACGGCGAAGCCCTCGCGCAGGAACTCGGGGTTCCAGGTGAGCGTGACCTCGGGGGCGCGTTCGGAGACGAGGGCCGCCAGCCGCGTCGCCGTCCCGACGGGAACGGTGGACTTGCCGACCAGCACGTCGCCGGGCTTCACATGGTCGAGCAGCGCCGTGAAGGCCGCGTCGACGAAGCGGAGGTCGGCGGCGTCGCCGTCCGCGCTCTGCGGCGTCCCGACGGCGACGAAGTGCACGTCCGCGTCCTCCGCGGCGGCCAGGTCGGTGGTGAAGCGCAGCCGGCCGCTCGCCGTCGCCGACGTCAGCACCTCGGGCAGCCCCGGCTCGAAGAAGGGGGCCCTCCCCGCCGACAGCTCGGCGATCTTCGCCTCATCGACGTCGATGCCGACGACCTCGTGCCCGAGGTCGGCCATCGATGCGGCGTGGACCGCGCCCAGGTAGCCGCAGCCGATCACGGAAATACGCATGTCGCCTCTTCTCGCCGCGCGTGCGGTCGCTCAGGTGAAATCGGGGTCGGGTTCGCTGTCGTACGCGGTCGCCGACGTGCCCACCGGCCAGTGGCGCCGACCGTTGTTGAGCACGCCCCGGCTCTCCTGCAGGTAGCAGTTGCCGCAGAGGGACTCGTAGCCGACGTCCACGCCGTCGATCGCGACCTGCGCGCCGTCGAAGACGAAGACGCCGTCGACGGTGCGCGCGTTGAAGATCGCCTTGCGCCCGCACCGGCAGATCGTCTTCAGCTCCTCGAGGCTGTGCGCGACCTCGAGCAGGCGTCTGCTGCCGGGGAACGCGACCGTCTGGAAGTCGGTCCGGATGCCGTACGCGAGCACCGGGATGCCCTCGAGCAGGGCGATCCGCAGCAGGTCGTCGACCTGGGTCTCGGTCAGGAACTGCGCCTCGTCGACGAGGAGCGCGCTCACATCCGTGTCGTAGCGCTTGATCGTGCGCTCGCGAAGCTGCTGGAACTTGCCGTACGCGTCGGTCTCGGGCGCGATCAGGAAGTCGACGTCGCGGGTGACCCCGAGGCGCGACAGGATGCCCATGTCGCCCTTCGTGTCGATCGCCGGCTTCGCGAGCAGCACACGGTGACCACGCTCTTCGTAGTTGTAGGCCGCCTGAAGCATCGCCGTGCTCTTGCCGCTGTTCATCGCGCCGTAGCGGAAATACAGTTTTGCCACGGATCGATCCTAGACGGCGCCGACGAGTGTCAGGTGAGGTACCCGTCTTCGGCGGCGCGGCGGATGAGGTCGGCGCGCGAGCTCGTCGGGCGCCCGGCCTTGCCGTACTTCTCGCGGACGCGGCGCAGGTAGGTCTTGGCCGTCTCGTACTGCACGTTCATCGCCTTCGCGACCTCGGAGGTCGTGCGGCCGTCGGCGTAGAGCACCAGGGCCTGCCGTTCGCCGTCGCTCAGGCGGGGACGGGCGGCCTCCGGGATGATCGGGCGCGGGCGCCAGACCAGCTCGGGCGCCGGGGTCCCCCGGTCTCCGCCACGGCCGATGGCGGCCAGGGCGGCGGCGAGCAGCTCGCTCATCGGCTGGGACTTCGTCACGTAGGCGAGGGCGCCGGCCGCGAGGGCCGCGTCGCGGTCCTCCTGGGTGTCGACCGCGCTCAGGACGATGACCTTGGCACCCGCTGCCCGGCAGGTGCGCACGCGCGCGCCGATCGAGACGGACTCGCGCAGTTGGAGGTCCATGATCACGAGGTCCGTGGGGAACGCGTCGCTGTGCACGAGCTCGATCCAGCTACCCGCCCGCAGGACGAGGTCGAACTCCGGGGCGTTCTTCTCGATCCAGGTGGCGAGGCTGTCGAGGAGGATCTCGTGGTCGTCGAGGATCGCCAGCCGTGCTGGCGCGGGGACGGGGGATGCGGGGGTGGTGCTCATGATCTGCGGCTTCCAGGATAGGCGAATCGGAGCGCCAGCTCGCCCGCGCGGACGCGCAGGCCCGTCTCCATCGAGACGGAGCGGAGGGCGCTGAGATAAGGGACGAGCTCGCGCCGGATCTCGCGCCGCTGCTGCGCGACGCGCGCGGTGAGCAGGAAGGAGGGGTGCTCGGGGTCGGCGACGTCGATCCGGAAGCTCGCGGGGTCGAGGCCGGGGAGCTCCGAGACGGTCGCGACGAGCGCGGAGACGATGGCCCGCTGCTCGTCCGTGAGCACTCGGTCCAGCCGGTCCGGGTCGTGCACGCGGTCGTGGACGCGGCTCGCGGCGGCCGCGCCGTCTGCGTGGTCCCGACCGGCGAAGGCGAGCTCGACGGTCTCGTCGAGCCAGGTGCGCTCGATCGACGACACCGCCAGCGCACGGAGCCCGGACGCGAGCGCGGTCGCCCGGTCGCGGTCGGCCCCGGTGATCTCGCCGCGGGCGAGGAGGCCGCTGAGGAAGGGGACGATCTCCTCGAACGACGCCGCGCTCTCCTGGGCGACCTGGCGCTGCGCCGTCTCCCGCAGCTCGCCCTCGAGGCGTTCCTGGCCGGCGCGGGCGACCTCCCGCCAACGGAGGGTCTCGCCGGTCATGGTCCAGGCGTAGCCCGCTCCCCCGGCGGCGAGCGCCAGGACCGGCGTCGCGGCGACGGTGGCGTAGACGATCGGTCCGGTGTGGATCGCGAGGGTCCCGGCCTGCAGGGCGGCGAGGGCGCCGACCACCACGGCACCCGCCAGGGCGACGGCGAGCACCTCGAGCACCGGTCGGTAGAGCGGCATCGCGATCAGCAGGAGGGCGATCGCGATCTGCCCCCAGTCGTCCTGGATGCGCAGGTTGCGGCCCCAGACGGACGCGTCGAAGAGGCAGGCGGCGACGATCGCCAGGCCGATCACGGCCGCGTGCGACCAGCGCCCGAACGGTGCGAGCCCGGGGTGCGTCCGCACCGCGGCCACGGCCACGGCAAGCACCAGGATGGCGATGGCCGTCACGGCGAGCGTCGGGGAGCGGAGCTGGTCGAGGTGCCAGATCGTCGAGGTGATGGCGTAGCCGATCGCGGTCGCCCCGATCAGCGGGACGAGGAGCCAGGCCGATTGCACGCCCAGCGGATCCAGACGCTGCGGGGTCCGCTCGACCGGCACCGAGCGCAGGCGCACGATGGTCTCGGAGGCGATGCCGCGCGGGGCGCTCATGCCACCACCTCCGGAGCACACGGGACGACCATGATCACCGTCGTCCCGACGTCGGCGCTGGAGTAGACGGTCACCGTCCCGCCGACGCGCGAGATGCGGTCGTGCACCGATTGCCGCAGCCCGAGCCGGTCGCCGGCGGTGGAGTCGGGCGCGAAGCCGCGACCGCCGTCGACGACCATCACCGAGAGCGAGTCGTCGCAGATGCTGAGTGCGACCTCCGCCGTGGCACTGCCGGAGTGTCGGATGACGTTGACGAGGCACTGCCGGACGGCCAGCCCGATGGCGCGGAGGGTCGTCTCGTCGAGGCGCGCGATCGAGGCGCGGTCGCCCGAGACGTCGATCGCGAGCCCTTCGTCGCGCGCGTCCTCGATGGCGCGGTGCAGGTCGCTCCGGTACCAGGGGTCGTCGCCGATCGGCTCGGCGGTGGTCGACTCCGTCAGAGAGGGGAGGCCGCGGCCGATCGCGTCCAGATCGGCGGCGATGCGCTCGCGCAGGCGCTCCGGGAGCGGACCCGGTTCCGATCGAGAGACGGCCAGCAGCTCGCTGAGCACCGTGTCGTGGGTGTCGGCGGCGAGGTCGGCGACGAGCGAGCGTCTCAGCTCCACCAGGCGCACGTCGCGGACGGCCCGGTGGATGGCGGACTGGGGGCGGCCCCGCGAGCCCCGGGTGAGGCCGTCGAAGGCCAGGACGCCCACCAGGAGCAGGTACGCGCCGAGCGAGATCGCATCCGTCGTGAACACCCGGTCCGTCGTGACGGCGGCGAGCAGGACCGCGGCTTCGGCGAGCGCGAAGCCGAGCGAGGCCCAGAGGATCCCGGCGAGGGCCCCGGTGCCGGTGCCCCCGACCAGGGTCATCGCGACGACCGGCAGGGCGACCACGAACAGGTTCGTGTCCCGGTAGGCGGGTGTGCCGAGAAAGATCGCCACCACGTAGAAGTAGGTGCACACCGTCCCGACGGCCAGGTAGGCGATCGTCAGGGCGACGGTGCGCCCGCGCGCGAGCAGTGCGAGGACCGCCAGCAGGGCGACCATCGGCAGGAGCATCACGAGTGTCAGCCATGAGGCTCCGCTCACACCCTGCCCGAAGCCCGAGAAGAGGGCGTTCCCGAGCGCCGCCACCAGGCAGACGAGGCCCGCCCAGCGGGCCGCCGTCGCGAGTGCTCGCGAGTTGGCCACCCTCGAGAGGTGGGTGGGTAGGCCGAGGGACACGCGATGCCTTTCGCGAGAGCGGGCGGTCCGGCGCCGGCCGGAGGGGTCGGATCGTCCCGGCTCCCTCGGGAATTATGGCATCCACCGGGCATCGCGTGTACCCCGCACGTCCCCCAATCTTGTACCCCATCCGGGCGCCCTCCCCTCCCGGCGCTCAGAACAGCGTCGGCTGCAATCCCGCGGCCAGCAGCGACGCCCCCACGAGAGACTCCGCATCCGGGGCCCCGCCGTGCGACGCGGGTGCCCCGCCGACCGAGCCGCTGCCGGCGCCTCGACCGTTGGCCGCGCCCACGACGCGCCGCTCACCCTCGGTGTCCCGCAGCATCCCGAGGGCCGACGATCGCACGCCGCCCGTCAGCGGATCCTCCTCGCCGCGCTCGAGCCCGTGCGCCCGGATCAGCGGCTTGATCCGCGCGGCCAGCCACTTGCGGTACTCGGCGGGCGCGTAGGTGCCGCGACCGTACATGCTCCGGTAGCGCGGGAGCAGCTCGGGATGCTCCTTCGAGAGCCAGAGGTAGTACCACTCCTTCACGCCCGGCTTGAGGTGGAGGGCGGTGTAGAGCACGGACGTCGCACCGGCCTCCTTCGCCTGACGCAGGGCTTCGTCCAGGTGGGCACGGGTGTCGGTGAGGTACGGCAGGATCGGCATCAGGAACACCGCGCAGTCGAGACCGTGCTCGCGCACCGCGGTGACGGTCGCGAGCCGGGCCTTCGTGGTCGGCGTGCCCGGCTCGACCGACTGCTGCAGCTCGTCGTCGTACACCGCGATGGACATCGCGAGATCGACGGGGACCCGCTTCGCCGCCTCCGCCAGGTGGTCGAGATCGCGACGCATGAGCGACCCCTTGGTGAGGATGCTGAAGGGGGGTTCCCGTGTCGGCGAGCGCGTCGATGATGCTGGGCATCAGGGAGTACCGGCCCTCGGCGCGCTGGTACGGGTCGGTGTTGGTGCCGAGCGCCACGGGATGCCTCCCCCAGCTGGGCCGGGACAGCTCCTTGCGCAGCACCTCGGCCACGTTGACCTTGACGATGATCTCCTGGTCGAAGTCCTTGCCCTGGTCGAGCTCCAGATAGGTGTGCGTCGGGCGGGCGAAGCAGTAGACGCACGCGTGCGAGCACCCCCGGTACGGGTTGATCGTCCAGCCGAAGGGCATCGGACCGCCACCGCCCGGGATCTTGTTGAGCGCCGATTTCGCGAGCACCTCGTGGAAGGTGATGCCCGCGAAGTCGGGCGTGCGCACCGAGCGCACGAGGTTGTTGAGCCGCGCGAGCCCGGGCAGCGCCGCCGGTGCTTCCGCCGTGAGTTCCTGCCCGCTCCATCTCATGACCTCATTCGAACATACGTTCGAATGATCGTCAAGCCTTCCGCTGGACGAGTGCGAAAATACGGTGGCGGTCGAGTAACGACGTGCCGTGGGGCGCAGGGGGAGCACACGCGACGGACGATGCTGAGACCCGACCGCTGGCGTCGCGACGCGCCGGCGTGACCGGGGCGGTCTGAGCCCACGCTGGTGGGATCCGGTCTCGTCGCCGTGGCCCTCGCGCTGATCGCATTCCTCCTGGGTGGATTCGGCGTCCACGTCGCACGGAGCGCGTCGCGCTGAGCGTCGCCCTGCAAGGCGCGCTGATCCACGGCGCGGCGAAGACGCTCTGAGGAGCCCACCTCCGCCGCGCCGTGGGCCGGCCGGAGCCGGTTCGGACGACCGTGCTCGTCACGCCGCGCGCAGGGCGACCTCCTCCCCATCCCACCGCGCACGCAGCCAGCGGTCGTGGCTGGCGACCACGACGGCGCCGGGATACCCGCCCAGCGCCTCCTCCAGCTCCGTCGCGAGCCCCAGCGAGAGGTGGTTCGTGGGCTCGTCGAGCAGGAAGAGATGCGGCGGGCGGGCGAGGATGAGCGCGAGCGCCAGCCGGCGCTGCTGACCGACGGAGAGCGCGCCGACCGGCCGGTCCAGATCGCGCGGGGCGATCAGTCCGAGGCCGACGAGCGGGATGCTCTCGGCCCGTCGCTCCCCCAGCACCGCCTCATAGACGGCGCGGGGCGAGGCCGACGGGTCCGGGAAGCGCACGTCCTGCTCGAGCAGTCCGACGCGCAGCCCGCGCCGGCGCCCGACCGAGCCGTCCGTCGGCTCGAGGCGGCCGGCCACCGCAGCGAGGAGCGTCGACTTGCCCGCCCCGTTCGCTCCGGTGACCAGCACTCGCGACTGCGGCGCCACGTCGAACGACGGGACGTCGAGGCGGCCCGGGATGCGGAGCCCGCGCGCGTGCACGAGCAGGCCGCCGTCCTCGGCGAGCGGCTGGAAGCCGGACGGGATCCCGCCGAAGCGGAGCACCGGCGGCGGCTTGCGCACCTGGGTGCGTTCGAGCTCCTCGCGGCGCCCCGTCGCGTTCTTGATCCGGCGGCTGATCTGCTTGTCGAGCGTGCCGCCCTTGAACGACTTGGCGAACTTGTCGTTGTCGCGCACCTTGCCCGACCAGGAGATCGAGCGCGCCGTGACGTCGGCGGCGAAACGCAGCGCAGCCAGCTCGTCCTGCTCGTCGGCGAACTGCTTCTCCCAGCGCTCCCGCTCCGCCGCTTTCGCGGCGAGGTAGTCGCTGTAGCCCCCGCCGAACGCGACGGGGCCGCCGCGCGCCGGATCGATGTCGAGCAGGCCCGTCGCCACCGCGTCGAGGAACGCCCGGTCGTGGCTGGCGAACAGCACCGGCCCGTGCCACTCGCGCAGCCGTCGTTCGAGGAACGCGGCGGCCGCGTCGTCGAGGTGGTTCGTCGGCTCGTCGAGCAGCAGCGCGTCCGGCTTGCCGAGCAGGAGCGCCGCTAAGGCGAACCGGCTGCGCTGGCCTCCTGAGACCTCCGAGAGGCGCCGGGCCAGCGGGATGCCGCTGACCCCGAGCCCGGCCAGGAGCTCGTCGCGGCGAGCCTCGATCGTCCAGATCTCCGCCCGCTCTGCGGCCTCGAGAGCCCGGTCGTAGCGAGCGGCCGCGCCGTCGCCGCCGTCGGTGAGGGCAGCGGCGGCGGCCTCAAGCTCCCGTTCGATCTCCCGCACGCCCGAGAGGGCGTCTTCGACGAGCGATTCGAGCGTGTCGTCCGGCCGGAACCGGACCTCCTGCCACAGGAAGCCGACCCGTGCGGGACGGTGGATGGTGCCGCCGTCGGGCGACTCCACCCCGGCGAGCAGCCGCAGCAGAGTGGATTTGCCGGCGCCGTTCTCGCCGATCAACCCGAGGCGCGAGCCGGGGGCGACGGTGAGGGAGACGTCGGAGAGGATGCGGCGCGCGCCGTAGCTGAGCGAGACGCCGTCCGCGCGAAGCGGAGTGAGTGTGGTGGATGCAGGCATGGATGACCGCCTTCCGAGCGCTCCGGTGTACCGGATTCCCGCCGGGCGTTGTCCGTCGTGAGCGGCGCGCGAGCGCTATGAACGCGATGACCTGAATCGAAGGGTCACCCACTCTGTCGACGGCGCCTCGGGCGCGGGACGAAAGGAGGTGATCACTTCATAGCGCTGATGACCCTAACAGGCCGTCGGCGCCGCTGTCTACCCTCGCAGGGAACTACCGGACGAGATTCAGCGTCGCCGCGGTCTCCGCCAGCACGCGCGCGGCGTCATCCGGCCGGTCGTTGAGCGTGGTCCCGACCGTCGGGATCAGCTTCTCGATCGTCGGCAGCCAGCCGTCGTAGCGGTCGGGGAAGCAGCGCTTCAGCAGGTCGACCATGATCGGGACGGCCGTGGAGGCGCCCGGGGACGCGCCGAGCAGGCCGGCGATCGAGCCGTCCTCGGCCGCGACGACCTCGGTGCCGAACTGCAGCACGCCGCCCTTCTTCGCGTCCTTCTTCATGACCTGGACGCGCTGGCCGGCGGTGATGAGCTCCCAGTCCTCACCCTTCGCCGTCGGCATGAACTCCTGCAGCGCCTTGAGCTTCTTGGCGCGGTTGGCGAGCAGCTCGCCCGCCAGGTACTTCATCAGGTCGAAGTTGTCACGGGCGACCGCGAGCATCGGCCCGAGGTTGCCGGCGCGGACGGAGCCGGGCAGGTCGAACCAGGAGCCGGTCTTGAGGAACTTGGGGCTGAATCCGGCGTACGGGCCGAACAGCAGCGAGGCCTGGCCGTCGACGACACGGGTGTCGAGGTGCGGCACCGACATCGGCGGGGCGCCGACGGCGGCCTTGCCGTAGACCTTCGCCTGGTGCTGGGCGACGATCTTCGGGTCGCTGGTGCGCAGGAACTGACCGGAGATCGGGAAGCCGCCGAACCCCTTGATCTCGGGGATGCCGGCCTTCTGCAGCAGGTGGAGCGCACCGCCGCCCGCGCCGACGAACACGAAGCGCGCCTGCACCTCGTGCGGGGTGTGGCCGACCTCGTGGCGCACCTTGATGCGCCACAGGCCGTCCTTGGTGCGCTTGATGCTCCGCACGCGGTTGTTGAGGGCGAGCTCGGCGCCGTTCGCGACGAGGTTGTCGACCAGGGCGCGGGTCAGCGCGCCGAAGTCGACGTCGGTGCCGGAGGTGGACCGCGTCGCCGCGATGCGCTGCTTCGCGCTGCGCTTCTTGGTGAGCAGCGGGGTCCACTCGCCGATGACGGCCGGGTCCTCCGAGTACTCCATGTCGGAGAACAGGGGCTGCTTCTTGAGGGCCTCGAAGCGGCGGCGCAGGTAGCGCACGTTGTCGCGGCCGCGCACGAACGTCATGTGCGGGGTCGGGTTGATGAAGGTCTCGGGAGCGGGCAGGTCGCCGGCCTCGACCAGGCTCGCCCAGAACTGGCGGCTGAGCTGGAACTGCTCGTTGATGCTGATCGCCTTCGCGGGGTCGACGGAGCCGTCGGCGGCCTCGGGCATGTAGTTCAGCTCGCAGAGGGCGGCGTGACCGGTTCCGGCGTTGTTCCAGGGGTTCGAGCTCTCCTGGGCGACTTCGCCCAGGTTCTCGTAGATGCGGATGCTCCAGTCGGGCTGCACACGCTGCAGGAGTGCTCCGAGCGTCGCGCTCATGATGCCGCCGCCGATGAGGACCACGTCGATGGGAGAGTTGCTCACCGTACGATCTTACGGTGCCCTCGGCGCATCCCCGGGTTTCCCGGGGGAAAGTATCTCGATGTCGAGACAATCAGCAGGTGGCGACCTCAGTTCACCCGCTCGTAGATGGCGACGAACCGGGCGACCGGGAAGGCGGCCACCGTCTTCGCGACGAGCGGGAGGTCGACGTCGGCGAGCGTGCGGAACCGCACGCAGCTCTTGCCCATGTCGAGCCGCCTCCCGCCGCGCGTCCACTCCTGCCGGAAGCTGCGCTCCTCGGCGGAGTCGCTGTAGAGCGCCATCAGGTACAGGGACGTGTAGTGCTTCTGCGCGGCCAGGCTCACGTAGGCCAGCGGCTGGCGATTGTAGGTGTCGGGGAAGGTCTCCAACGGGACGACCCAGCCGGGCATCCGCCACTGGACCCCGAGCCGGTACCCGTCGGGCATCGCCCCGGCGACGGTGTCGAACACGGGCTGGAAGACCTCGCGCCGCTTCGGGGGCAGCGCTTCGAGGTACTCGGCGACCTCGGCGGGCAGGGGTTCGGCGCGCATGGGATCAGGGTAGCCGTCGGCGACCGCCGCGTGGAGGGGCGGGTCGCGTTCCCGCGTCGATCCTCAGCCGACCGCGGCCGCCCCGGCGACGATGAGGGCGATGCCCGCGATGATCATGCTGGCGGTCAGCACCCCGAAGCCCACCCAGACGAGCGCGATCACCCCGCTGGGCCGCTGCGGATCGCGTCCCAGCACCGAGAGGAAGAAGCCGGCCGGGATCAGGATGGCCGTCGCCAGCACCCCGATCGCCGCGACGTGCATCCATCCCGTGACGCCTGCCGCACCCAGCAGCACGAGCACGACGAGGCCCAGGATGACGAGGACGCCGGCGTGCGCGTGGCCGGCGCGGAAGAAGCTCTTCTGCAGGGCGTTCGCACCCTGCTTGCCCGTGACGACGCGCAGCAGGAAAGTCCCGCCGTAGGCGATGCCGATGACGGTGAGCAGGACGACGCCCGCGGTGATGGCGCTGGCCGGTTGGAGCAGCATGGTCCGCCTCCTTGGATAGTTGAAGTATCCAAAGACTAGATAGTGCTACTATCCATGTCAAGAGTCGACGAAGGAACGGTGGCGGCGTGCGGATCTCCGAACTGGTCGAGCGGACGGGCGTCCCGCTCGCCACCCTCAAGTTCTACCTGCGCGAGGGGATGCTGATGCCGGGCGAGGCGCGCACCGCGACGCGCTCCGAATACGGCGAGGAGCACGTCCGCCGCGTGGCGCTGATCCGGGCGCTGTCCGACGTCGCCGGGCTACCGCTGCAGCGGGTGAAGACCGTGCTGGGCCTGATCGACTCCCCCACCGCCTCCCTCTTCGAGTCCCTCGGCAGTGCCGTCGCGGCGCTCCCGCCCTACACCGACGACGTCCGCGCCGGCGAGACGGAGCCGTCGGCCCGCGAGTATCCGCGCGCTCACGCCGCCATCACGGCGCTCGGCCAGGTGTACGACCCACGCTTCGCCGCCGTCGCCCAGCTGGAGCGCGCCCTGGCGGGTGTCGAGACGGCGGGCATCCCGATGACCGCCGATCGTCTCGACGTCTACGGCGCGCACGTGCGCGCGATGGCCGAATTCGACCTCGCCCGGATGCCCGTGGAGGGCCGGGAGGAACAGCTCGGATACGCCGTGCTCGGCACCGCGCTCTACGAGCCCGTCATCGCCGCGCTCCGCAGGCTCGCCCACCAGGACATCGCGGCACGTCAGCTCTCCGAGGGCCCTGCCTGACGCAGCGACATTCGTCACAAATGTCGGGAAAGCGCAGCGCTATCCCGACATTTGTGACGAATGTGGCGTGGGCTCAGGCCTGAACGGGAGTGGAGAGCCGCTCGGCGACCAGCTCGGCGATCTGCACGGCGTTCAGCGCGGCGCCCTTGCGGAGGTTGTCGTTGCTGATGAACAGCGCGAGGCCGCGGCCGGCGGGCGCACCCTCGTCCTGACGGATGCGGCCGACGAAGCTCGGGTCCTTGCCGGCGGCCTCGAGCGGGGTCGGGACGTCGGTGAGCACCACGCCGGGAGCCGACGCGAGCAGCTCCTCCGCGCGGGCCGGGCTGATCGGCTCGGCGAACTCGGCGTTGATCGACAGCGAGTGACCGGTGAAGACCGGGACGCGCACGCACGTTCCGCTGACGAGCAGGCCGGGGAGGCCGAGGATCTTGCGGCTCTCGTTGCGGAGCTTCTTCTCCTCGTCGGTCTCGTTCAGGCCGTCGTCGACGATGGAGCCCGCGAGCGGGATGACGTCGAAGGCGATCGGACGCACGTACTTGACCGGCTCCGGGAGGGCGACGGAGGAGCCGTCGTGCACGAGCTGCAGGAGGTTCTCGTCGGCGACGGCGGTGCGGACCTGGGTCGCGAGCTCCTCGGCGCCGGCGAGCCCGGAGCCCGAGACGGCCTGGTAGGTGCTCACGGTCAGACGCTGGAGGCCGGCCTCGTCGTGCAGGACCTTCAGCACCGGCATCGCGGCCATGGTGGTGCAGTTGGGGTTGGCGATGATGCCCTTGCGCGCGTAGGCAATCGCCTCCGGGTTCACCTCGGAGACGACGAGCGGGACGTCCGGGTCCATGCGCCAGCCGCTCGAGTTGTCGATGACGATGGCGCCGGCCTCGGCGAAGCGCGGGGCGTGGGCCTTCGAGCCGGTCGCCCCGGCGGAGAAGAGCGCGATGTCGACGCCGGAGACGTCGGCGGTGGCGACATCCTCGACCGTGATCTGCTCGCCGCGGAACGGCAGCGTCGTGCCCGCCGAACGCGAGGAGGCGAAGAAGCGGACGGACGCGGCCGGGAAGGCGCGCTCCTCCAGCAGGCGGCGCATCACGCTGCCGACCTGGCCGGTCGCGCCGACGACGGCGATGTTGAGTCCAGTGGTCTCGCTCATGGTGGTGGCCCCTTCGGGTCGGTGGTCTTGGAGGGTCGAACGTGATGTCCGCCGCCGCCATTCCCTCGCGGGCGGCGGCCGACAGGCCGGGATCCCCTAGCGGCCGGTTCCGGCGTAGACGACGGCCTTCTCGTCGCCGTCGAGGCCGAACGCCGTGTGGATGACGCGGGCCGCCTCGGCCACGGTGTCGGCGCGGGTGACGACCGAGATGCGGATCTCGCTGGTGGAGATCATCTCGATGTTGATGCCCGCGTCGTAGAGCGCCTCGAACAGCCGCGCGGAGACGCCCGTGTTGGTGCGCATCCCGGCGCCGACGAGCGCGAGCTTGCCGATCTGGTCGTCGTACTGCAGCGACTGGTAGCCGACCTCGTCGCGCTCCGCGGTGAGAGCGGTGAGCACGCGCTGACCCTCGGACTTCGGGAGGGTGAACGAGATGTCGGTGAGGCTCGTGGCGGCCGCGGACACGTTCTGCACGATCATGTCGACGTTGGCGTTGGCCTTCGCGACGATCTTGAAGATCTGCGCCGCCTTGCCCGGCACGTCGGGAACCCCGACGACGGTGATCTTCGCCTCGCTCAGATCGGTGGCGACTCCGGAGATGATCGGCTCTTCCACGGTTCCATCCTTCTTCGCGGCCTCGGCCGCAGCTGCTTCGTTGAGGACGTACGTGCCCTCCTTGTTCGAGAACGAGGAGCGCACGTGCAGGGTCACGTTGTGGCGGCGGGCGTACTCGACCGCGCGGATGTGCAGGACCTTCGCGCCCGCGGCGGCGAGCTCCAGCATCTCCTCGCTGGTGATGCGGTCGATCTTGCGCGCCAGGGGCACCTGACGGGGGTCGGAGGTGAAGACGCCGTCCACGTCGGTGTAGATCTCGCACACCTCGGCGCCGAGTGCTGCGGCGAGGGCGACGGCGGTCGTGTCGGAGCCGCCGCGGCCGAGAGTCGTGATGTCGCGGGTGTCGCGGTTGAAGCCCTGGAAGCCGGCGACGATCGCGATCGCGCCCTCCGAGAGTGCGTCCTGGATGCGGCCGGGCGTGACGTCGACGATGCGCGCCGCGCCGTGCTGCGCGTCGGTGATCATGCCCGCCTGGCTGCCGGTGAACGAACGGGCGTCGTAGCCCATGCTCTTGATCGCCATCGCGAGGAGCGCCATCGAGATGCGCTCGCCCGCGGTGAGGAGCATGTCCAGCTCGCGCGGCGCGGGGATCGGCGTGACCTCGTGCGCCAGGTCGACCAGCTCGTCCGTCGTGTCGCCCATGGCGGACACGGCGACGACGACCTCGTTGCCGGCCTTGCGGGTCTCGACGATGCGCTTCGCGACGCGCTTGATGCTCTCGGCGTCGGAGACGGACGAACCGCCGAATTTCTGCACGATAAGGGCCACGGACACTCCTGGACTGACGGGTTTCCCATCCTACCGTCCGGGTGCATGCCCCGATCCCCATATGACGACACGGTGCCCGGACGGGCTCGCGGCCGCGCGCCGCGGCTCGGTGCCGGAGCGGGGCGGGGCGTGCGGCTCAGGAGACCTGGCGACGGCCTTCGAAGGCGCGGCCGAGGGTGACCTCGTCGGCGTACTCGAGGTCGCCGCCGACCGGGAGGCCGGAGGCGAGCCGGGTGACCCGGATCTCGAGCGTCGTCAGCAGCCGGCTGAGGTAGGTGGCGGTCGCCTCGCCCTCGAGGTTGGGGTCGGTGGCGATGATGACCTCCTGCACGGTACCGTCCGCCAGGCGCTGCATAAGCTGGCGGATGCGCAGGTCGTCCGGTCCGACGCCGTCGATCGGGCTGATCGCGCCGCCGAGCACGTGGTACAGCCCGCGGAACTCACGGGTGCGCTCGATGGCGACGACGTCCTTCGCCTCCTCCACCACGCAGATGAGCTCGGGCGAGCGGCGCGGGTCGCGGCAGATGGTGCAGGTCTCCTGCTCGGAGACGTTGCCGCAGATCTCGCAGAACCGGACCTTGTCACGCACCTCGAGCAGCACCTCCGCCAGCCGGGTGACGTCGAACGTCTCGGTCTGGAGGATGTGGAACGCGATGCGCTGCGCCGACTTGGGGCCGATGCCGGGCAGCCGGCCGAGCTCGTCGATCAGCTCCTGGACGATGCCTTCGTACACCGGTTACCTCATCCCCATCGTGGGCGGAGCGTCGATCTCCTCGATGAACGTCGCTCCGAGCAGCTCGCGCACGACGGCCTCGCCGTAGCGCTGCGGCTCCTGGAAGGTGGGCGTGCGGGCCCCGCTGGCGGCGGCGGAGCGCTGCGCTGCGGGTGCCGAGGGTGCGGGCGCCGAGGCTGCGGGCGCGGCCGGGCGAGTGGCGGGCGCGGGCGCCGAGGCGGGACGGGCGGGTGCGCTCGCGGCTCGATCGGCGGGGGCCGGGGCGACCGCCCAGTCGCCGGCCGGCTCGTCCGGGGTCGGCGGCTCGAACGGCGGCTCGGTCTCGTCCGGCGGCACGTCGTCGAAGGGAGGCTCGTCGGCCGCGGGAGCGGTCGGAGCGGGAGTCGTCGCAGCGGCCGGGGCTGCGGCCGGGCGGGTCGGCGCGGGGGCGGCCGCCGGAGCAGCGGGGCGCTCCATCGTGGCCACGGCCGTGGCGGCGGGAGCCGCACCGGCACCGGGGATGCTCACGATCGCCCAGTCGGTGACCGGCCCCGTCGGCGCGGACGCCTCGGGGGTCGCGGCGGCGGCCTGCTCGGTCCGGGGCGCGGCAGCGGTCGGCGCGGCGTTCGCTGGAGCCGAAGCCGGAGCCGGAGCGGCCGCAGCGGGGGCGGCAGCGGGCTGACCGGCGGCACCTGCGCCATTGGCGTCGCCCGGCCAGGTGTCGGCGACCGGAGCGGTCGGGGCACCGGCGCCGGGGCGCTGGCCTCCACCCGGGCCGCCGTCGGCGCGCGCGATGAACTTCACGCGGATGCCGAGGATGTCGACGATCGCCTGGCGGAGGTACTCGCTGACACCCGGGGTGCCGGGGGCCTGCGACTGACGGAAGCTCTGCACGTCGTTGTCGCTCGGGAACGACAGCGTGAGCACGTCCCCGTCGAGCGCGCGGACCTGGGCGGTGAACACGACCATCCAGGCGCTGCGCTTGGCGCGCTGGACGGCATCCAGGATCTGCGTCCAGGAGTCCTTGACCTGCTGCGTGGTGACCGGCGCGACCGGCGCGGGCGCCGCAGCGGCGGGAGGTGCCGCCGGCGCGGGCTTCTCGGCGGCCGGGGTGGCCTTCTCGGCGGGAGCGGCATCCGTGGGGGCGGCCTCGGCGGGAGCCACAGCAGGGGCCTCCACCTCCGTCGCCCCGGCGGGTGCCGTCTCGGCGGGGAGCGCCTCGGGGGACGCGGTCGGTGCTGCCGCCGTCGGCGTGACGGCCGGTTCCGGAGCCGCGGGCGCGGCCGCAGGAGCGGGCGCCGCAGCGGGCGTCCGCGTCGGAACCGGGGCTGCCGAGGCTCGGGAGGCGGCGGCCGCCGCTCCCCCGTCGCCGTCGCTGACGCCGACGCGGCGTTCCAGCCGCTCGACGCGGGCCAGGGCGCCGCGCTCGGAGGCGTCGCTCGACGGGACGAGCACGCGGGCGAGGAGGAGCTCGAGGTGCAGTCGCGGTGACGTGGCGCCCGTCATCTCGGTGAGGGCGGCGTTCACGATGTCGGCGGCGCGGCTCAGCTCGGCGGCGCCGAACTTCATGGCCTGCATGCCCATGCGGTCGAGCTCGTCCTGCGGCACGCCGCGGAGCACGGCGGCGGCGCCGTCGACGCTGGTCGCCGCGACGACGATGAGGTCGCGCAGGCGCTCCAGCAGGTCCTCGACGAACCGGCGGGGGTCCTGACCGGTCTGGATCACCCGGTCGACGGCGGCGAACGCACCGGCGGCATCCCGCGCGGCGATCGCGTCGATGACCTCGTCGAGCAGGGCCGCGTGGGTGTAGCCGAGCAGGGCGACGGCGCGCTCGTACTCGATGGCCTCGCCCTCGGAGCCGGCCATCAGCTGGTCGAGCAGCGAGAGCGTGTCACGCGGTGAACCGCCGCCGGCGCGCACCACGAGCGGCAGCACACCGGGGGCGACCGTCATGCCCTCGCTGTCGCACAGGCTCTGGACGTACTCGAGCATCTGCGCGGGCGGCACGAGCCGGAACGGGTAGTGGTGGGTGCGGGAGCGGATGGTGCCGATGACCTTCTCGGGCTCCGTCGTCGCGAAGATGAACTTCACGTGCTCCGGCGGCTCCTCGACGATCTTGAGCAGCGCGTTGAAGCCCTGCGGCGTCACCATGTGCGCCTCGTCGAGGATGAAGATCTTGTAGCGGTCGCGGGCCGGAGCGAAGATCGCCCGCTCGCGGATGTCGCGCGCGTCGTCCACGCCGTTGTGGCTGGCGGCGTCGATCTCGACCACGTCGAGCGATCCGCTGCCGTCGCGGCTGAGCTCGACGCAGCTCGCGCACTTTCCGCACGGGGTGTCTGTCGGGCCCTCCGCGCAGTTGAGGCAGCGGGCCAGGATGCGGGCGGACGTCGTCTTGCCGCAGCCGCGCGGGCCGGAGAAGAGATAGGCGTGGTTCACGCGGTTGGTGCGCAGCGCCGTCATCAGCGGCTCCGTCACCTGCGATTGGCCGATCATGTCGGCGAAGGTGTCGGGCCGATATCGGCGATAGAGAGCGGTTACCACTCCCACATGCTACTTGCCGCCGCTGACAATCGGGCGGGCGGGCGGCTCAGCGGCCGGGGACGGTGGAGGGTGCCGTCAGTGCCGCCGCGATCGCCCGCCACACGGCCTCCCTCCCCCGCTCCGTCGGCTGCGCCGCCGCCCCCTCCGGGAGGTTCAGCGGCGTGTACGGCGGCGTGTAGAAGAGGTGCTCCGCACCCGCCGCCCTGACGTATGTGTCGCCGGGGCGCGCGGGCCGCTGGCGCGCGGCTTCGTCCATCCACGCGCATCCGTTGGTCAGCTGCTCGTCGCTGCCGGCGCAGCCGAGCACGACCGGCCCGCGGATGCCGCTCAGATCGAGCACCGATGCCGGCTCGACGTCGTTCGTCCCGGTCATGCAGGGGACCCAGGCACCGTCGACGGTGATCGCCGGGCTCGGGACCGGGGACGGGCACACCAGGCCGGTGGTGCCGCCCGGGGCGATGGCGCCGTAGACGAGGTCCGGGTGCGCGACCGCGAGCCAGAGCGCGAGCGGAGCGCCGCGCGACGTGCCCATCACGAAGATGCGCTGGTCGTCGACGCCCTTCTGCGCCTTGAGCCAGTCGACGGCCGCGAGCAGCCGCTCGGCGGGCACGGTGCGGCGCGGCTCGAGCTGGCCCGCGCTGCCGAAGGTCGAGAGGTCGAGCGTCGGGTACCCCATCGCCGACAGGGTCGCGGCGGCGAGCACCCCGGTCGGCGTGCCGGGGTCGGTGCCGTCGAGCACCAGGACGCCGGGACGGAGGCCCTCCGAGCGCAGCACCGGGGCGAAGTAGTCGGCGCTCAGGCCGTCGTCGAACACCGCCGCCGCCGGCGCCGCCGCGGTCAGGCCCACCCGCTGCACGTGCGTGGCCGCCACGCGCAGGCCGCCGACCGTCGCGCTGAGCTCCACGGAGACCGTCGCCCCGCCCCAGGTCTGGTCCGAGGTCGCGGCCTCCCCCTTCGCGCTCCGCATGGTCCAGAAGAGTCCCATCGGGTCGGCTCCGGAGTACGGAGCCTCCACGGGCGCCTGCCGGGCGAGGTCCACCTCGCCGTCCGGCGGCACCGCGTACACGGCCGTCGACGACCAGGTGCCGCCCGACTGCGTCACCGCGGAGACGGTCACCCGGCCGCCCGGCGGGAGCCCCGCGAGGCTGATCCGCGCGGGCTCCCAGACCCCGGTCGGATTCGTCTCGACGACGAAGCGCGGCCCTCCCGCACGCGCGGTCGTGCAGCCGGCCAGCGAGGCGAGGCCGACGGCCGCGACGGCGAGGGCGGCGACGATCCGGGCGGCCTTCACGATCGCGTCGCTCTCAGGACGATCTGGGCGACCGCGTTCCAGAAGGCCACGCGCGCCTGCTCCGTCGCCTGCGCGTCGGCTCCCGATCCCGCCGGTGCGCCGGGACGACCACGCGGGAGCGCCACGGGCAGCCCCGGCGGGACCGTCACGGCGTGACCCGCCCGCGGCGCGCTCTGGATGCTGTCGCCGGCCCGCATCCCGCGCGCCGCCGCGAGCGCCGCCTGCCCCGAGCAGGCCGAGGCGAGCACCGTGTCGCGCCCGCCGCAGGCGAGCACCACCGGCCCGTCCACGCCGCCGAGCGGGATCACGGAGGAGGCCGAGTCGGGGCCCGGCCCGACCCGGCAGGGCAGACCGGCGCCGTCCTCGAACGCCGGAGCGGTGGACCCGGAGGGCAGGCAGAGGAGCTGGGGCGCGCCTCCCGCGGCGAACAGCCCGTGGACCCGGGTCGGGAACCGGGTCGCCGCCCACAGCGCGAGCGGCTCGGAGACGCCCGTGCCGTAGACGAAGACGTCCCGCGCGTCGATGCCCTGCTGCGCCGCGAGCCAGGCGAGGGCGTGCTCGACCGTCGTGCTGTCGACGACGCTGGAGGCGCGCACGCCGTCCGGAGCGGACGACACCGGGAGCACCAGCACCGACGCCCCGAAGCGGGCGAGCAGAGGCGCGGCGAACGCGGCCGAGGCTCCCGGCGCGGGGTCGTCGAACATCAGGACCGCGGGTGTGATCGGGCGCTCCTGCGACGTCGCCTTCCAGAACTGCGCCACGGGCTGGTCCTCGTGGGTCTCGCGCGGGAAGCGGGACGAGCCGGCGCCCTCGAGGTCGCGCGTGTAGAGCGTGTGCGGCCGCAGGCCGTCCGCCAGCCCCTGCAGGTCGAACGTCCGCGACGCGACGAGCCGATCGGCGTCGAAGGCCGCGAGGGTCACCGGGAGGGTGTCGTGCATCCAGTGCGTCGCGAGCGCGGTTCCGGAGAGCTCCGGCCCGTCCAGCGACCAGAACAGGCCGACCGAGTCCGGCTCGGCGAAGGGGGCGAGCTGCGGCCGCGCGGTCGCGAGGTCGAGCATCCCGCCGGCCGGGACGGTGTACGTCGCCGACGACCGCCAGGTGCCGCGTCCGTCGGTCAGCGTCGCGGTGATCCGCAGGCGGCTGCCGGGCTCGCCGCCGACGAGCTGCAGGGGCACCGGCCAGAGCACCGACGTGTAGTGGATGAGCGGCGGCGTGACGAAGCGCGGGCCGACGGGGCCGTCCGCCGCGGTCGCGCATCCGGCGAGGGCGAGAGCGAGAGCGGCGACGGTCGCCATCACCGCCGTCAGGGCGGCGACGGGCCGGCGCGGCCGGGAGCGGGCGGGAGGCTGTCGCCGTCCGTCCCCGTCGCCGCCCCATCGCCGCATCGTGGATCCTGCCTGCTAGCCCTCGCCCGCGACCGCCTGGAGCGATTGCCGGGCGATCTCCAGCTCCTCGTTCGTCGGCACCACCAGCACGGTGACCGCGGAATCGTCCGCCGAGATCACGCGGGCGTCTCTCGATGTGGATGCGTTCCGTTCGGGGTCCAGCCGGATCCCGAGCACCTCGAGGCCGGCCAGCGCCTCCGCCCGCAGCTGCTCGTCGTTCTCGCCGACGCCCGCGGTGAACGTGAGCACGTCGAGGCCGCCGAGCAGCGCCGTGTAGGCGCCGATGTAGTGGCGGAGCCGGTGCACCACCGTGTCGATCGCGAGCCGCGCGGCGGCATCCCCGCTGTCGGCCGCGTGGCGCACGTCGCGCATGTCGCCGCGCCCGGCCAGGCCCAGGAGGCCGCTGCGCCGGTTGAGCAGTTCGTCGAGCGCATCCGTGTCGAGGTGCGCGCGCCGCGCCAGATGGAGCAGCACCGCCGGGTCGAGATCGCCGGAGCGGGTGCCCATGACGAGGCCCTCCAGCGGGGTCAGCCCCATCGAGGTCTCCACGGAACGGCCGGCGTCGACCGCGCAGGCCGAGGCGCCGTTGCCGAGGTGCAGCACGATCTGCTTCAGCTCGGCGAGCGGGCGCCCGAGGAACTCCGCGGCGGTCTCCGAGACGTACTTGTGCGAGGTCCCGTGGAACCCGTAGCGGCGGACCCGGTACTTGTCGGCCAGCTCCGCGTCGATCGCGTACGTGTACGCGGCGGGCGGGAGGGTCTGGTGGAACGCGGTGTCGAAGACGGCCACGTGCGGCACGTCCGGGAACGCCTTCTCGGCCGCGCGGATGCCCTGCAGGTTGGCCGGGTTGTGCAGCGGTGCGAGATCGGCGAGGTCCTCGATGTTGATCTCGACCAGCGGGGTCACGATGGTCGGCTCGAAGAACCGTTTGCCGCCGTGCACCACGCGGTGGCCGACCGCGACGAGGGGGTTCTCGTCGAGGCTCGGCCCCTCGCTCGCGAAGAGGTCGAGCATCGCGCGGAATCCGGCGGTGTGATCCGGGATGGGGAGGGAGCGCTCGGTCGTTCCGCCCGGTCCGCGGTGGCGGATGTGCCCGGACGCCTCCCCGATCCGCTCGATGAGGCCACTCGCCAACGCCTCCTCGGAACCGGCGTCGATGAGCTGGTACTTGAGCGACGAGGAGCCGCTGTTCACCACGAGGACGGCGCTCATGCGAGGGCCGCCTGGATCGCGGTGATGGCGACGGTGTTCACGATGTCCTCCACGGTCGCTCCGCGCGACAGGTCGTTGATCGGCTTGCGCAGGCCCTGCAGCACCGGCCCGATCGCGACGGCGCCCGCGCTGCGCTGCACCGCCTTGTAGGTGTTGTTGCCGGTGTTGAGGTCGGGGAACACGAAGACGGTGGCGCGCCCGGCGACGTCGGAGCCCGGCATCTTCGCGGCGCCCACCGCGGCGTCCGCGGCGGCGTCGTACTGGATGGGGCCGGCGACCGCCAGCTGCGGCGCCCGCTCCCGCACCAGCGCCGTCGCCGCGCGCACCTTGTCGACGTCCGCGCCGGCTCCGGAGTCGCCGGTCGAGTACGAGAGCATGGCGACGCGCGGCTCGATGCCGAACTGGTCGGCCGTGCGCGCGGACGACACCGCGATGTCGGCCAGCTGCTCGGCGGTCGGGTCCGGGATGACGGCGCAGTCGCCGTAGACCAGCACACGGTCGGCGAGCGCCATCAGGAACACGCTCGAGACGACGGACACGCCGGGCGTGGTCTTGATGATCTCGAAGGCCGGACGGATGGTGTGCGCCGTCGTGTGGGCGGCTCCCGACACCATCCCGTCGGCGAGGCCGAGGTGCACCATCATCGTGCCGAAGTACGACGCGTCCGTGACGGTGTCCGACGCCTGGTCGACCGTGATGCCTTTGTGGGCGCGCAGCTTGGCGTACTCCGTGGCGAAGCGGAACCGCAGCACGTCGTCGAACGGGCTGATGACCTCCGCCCGCGAGAGGTCGAGGCCGAGCTCGATGGCGCGCGACCGCACCTCGAACGGCTCGCCCAGGATGGTGAGCCGGGCGACGCCGCGCGCGAGCAGCGTTCCCGCCGCGCGCAGGATGCGGTCGTCCTCCCCCTCCGGGAGCACGATGTGCTTGTTCGCCGCACGCGCCCGCTCGATCAGGTCGTACTCGAACATGAGCGGCGTGACGACGTCGTGGCGCGTCACGTCGAGGCGGCCCAGCAGGGCGTCCGCGTCGACGTGCCGCTCGAAGAGCGCGAGGGCCGTGTCGTACTTGCGCTGCGAGTCGGCGGCCAGCCGGCCGCGCGCGTGGGTGATCCGCACCACGGTGTCGTAGGTGTCGAGGCCCGTCCGGACGATCGGCAGCGGCGAGCGCAGACCGGCGAGCAGCCGCTCGATCGGCTCCGGGAGGTCGAAGCCGCCGTTCAGGACGATGCCGGCGATCGACGGGAAGGTCCCCGACGCGTTCGCCATCAGCACGGCCAGGAGCACCTCGGTGCGGTCGCCGGGGACGACGACGACCGCCCCCTCCACGAGCCGGGGCAGGACGTTGTCCATCGACATGCCGGCGACGACCACGTCGAGCGCCTCCCGGCCGAGCAGGGTCTCGTCGCCGGCGATGAGCGTCGCGCCCGTCGCCTCGACGATGGAGCGGATGCTCGGCGCGACGAGGAACTCGTCCTCCGGGATGGCCCAGACCGGCGGACGGTCGCCGCCGCGCTCGGCGGGGACGATCTCCGAGATGGTCTCGACGATCTCGTCGAGTCGGGAGGCGTCGGCGCGGTTGGCGACGACCGCGAGCAGGCTCGCGTGCTCCGCGCGCATCTCGACCAGTGCCAGCTCGGCGAGATGCTGCAGGTCTTCGGGCGAGCGCGGCTCGGCCTGACCGAGCCGTTCGCCGAAGCCCTGCCCGACCCGGCCGCCGAGCACGAGCAGCACGGGAGCGCCCAGGTTGGCGGCGATGCGGGCGTTGTAGCCGAGCTCCGTCGGGCTCCCGACGTCGGTGTAGTCGGAGCCGAGGATGACGACGGTGTCGAACCGCGTCTCCACCGCACGGAACCGGTGCACGATCTCGGCGAGCGCCGCGTCCGCGTCGACATGGACGTCCTCGTACGTGACGCCGATGGCCTCCTCGTACGAGAGATCGGCCGTGACGCGCTCCAGCAGCAGCTCCAGCACGTAGTCGCGCTCGACCGTCGAGCGGGCGATCGGGCGGAACACGCCGACCCGCCCCACGGAGTGCCGCAGCGCCTCGATGACGCCGAGCGCCACCGTCGACTTGCCGGTGTGCCCCTCGGCGGAGGTGATGTACAGCGAACGGACCACGTCTCAGCCGATCCGCTCGATGGCCGGCAGGCGGCACTCGCCCGAGAGCACGGCGGCTCCCGGCGCGTACATCCGCATCAGCGGGCGGAACTCCCCCTCCGGCGTCGGCAGCCAGTTGGCGGCCTGGGTGGGATCGGTCGGTCGGGTGGTGCTCATCGTGATCGTCAATCCTCCGTCGTCGTCGTACACGATCCCCCTCGTCCGGTCGCCCAGGGAGTACCGGTCCGCCGCGTTCGCGACGAGGAAGTACCCCGGGAGGTCGTACATGGTGAGGGACCAGAAGGCGCCGACCGGCGGGGTCGGCGCGAGGCGCAGCCGGTAGACGTGCTCACCCGTGAGCGCGTTGCCGTCGGCGTCCTCGTACGTCGCGGAGTACACGGCCTCGTAGCCGTGGTTGCCCCACAGGCCGCCGAGCGCGGCACCGGCGCGGACGGCGTAGCGGGTGCGCGGGTCGTCGAGCGTCCAGGCCGGGTCGTCGAGCGTCCCGACCTCGAAGAAGTCGAGGTTGTAGTCGAACGAGTGCAGGGTGAGCTGCCAGTGGTCGACGACCGGCGCTCCGGTGCGCAGGGAGGCCTCGAGCGCCTCCTTGCCGACCGCGTAGCCGGTCTCCAGCGCGGCCTGCACCTCCGCCGGGAGCTCGCCGACCGGGACGTCGCCCGTGAGGCCGAGCTCGGCGTAGGTCGCCAGCGCCGCGCGATCGCGCTCGGCCGGCGGGAACGCCTGCGACCACACCCGCATCCGCTCGAAGAAGGTCAGCGCCTCGCTCGCGCCGGGCACCACCGGTGGCACGCCCTCAGGAGGCGTCAGCGACCGGCGCAACGGCGTCAGCGTCAGGGCGTCCTGGAGGGCGTGCACGGCGGGCAGGTCGTCCTCCCCGTCCACGGCCCAGCGGCCGACGATGGACGCGATGCGCGTCGGGAAGTGGATGCGCGTCGGGCCGGCAGCGGGGTCGGCCGGGTCGGCCTCCGGACCCTCCCACTCGGGCGGGAGCAGCAGGAAGTCCCCCGCTCCGCCTCCCGTCGCGCGCGTGCCGACATAGGCGAAGTTCTCCGTCCACGCCGAGACGAACTGCAGTACGTAGTACCGCTCCCCCGCCTCCGGGACGCTGAGCAGCACCGGGCCGACGCTCAGATCGACCTGGGCCATCGAGTACACCGTGTCGTTGTTGATCGACACGAAGGTGTCGTCCGGCCCCGCGAGCGTGCGGCCGTGCCCGAACACGTTGTACGGGGTGGGAGGGACGGCGCCGATCCCGGCGCTCACGAACCGTTCGACCTGCTCCAGGTCGAACACGAGGGGGAAGCCCACGACATACGCTTCGGAGGCCAGCTCGGCCATCTGCTCGGTCACTCCACCATTCCATTCTTCGGCGGGATGCCCATTCTACAGACTGTAGAAGAGCGGGCGATGCTGCCCTCACTCTACGCGGGCGCCCCGCGGCGATGGAATGAAAAAAGACCCCCCACGCACCCGCCAGAGCCCGGTTACCCTTGCTGCGTTTCCGCCCTGGGGGAGTTGGCCTGGATGGCGCCACGTGGGGAGCCGTCGAACAGTCTAGCGGGTCGATCTGGGGGCTCGTGCACCGACCCCCTCCTCGCGTCCGCTAGGATATTGTGAGCCGTCGCCCGCAAGGCGGTGGCAACCCAGGAGAATTCGCCTAGTGGCCTATGGCGCACGCTTGGAAAGCGTGTTGGGTGCAAGCCCTCGGGGGTTCGAATCCCCCATTCTCCGCCAGTAGTCCCTCCTGTCGCCCTGCGCCGCCGCGACATTCGTGCCGAATGTCGACTCTGATGGCGCGTAAGTCGACATTCGGCACGAATGTGGGGGGCGCCGGCTCGGCGTCAGAGCTCGATGCTGTAGTGCACCTGGGTGTCGTGCGTCACGAACCCGGCACTCTCGTAGAGCCGCAGATCCGCGCTCGACGGGTCGGCATCGGCCCGGAGGCTGGCGCGTCCGTAGCCCTGGGCCTGCACGTCCCGCAGGGCGTGCGAGATCAGGGCCTCCCCGACACCGCGATCCCCGTACTCGGGCCGCGTGGCGATGACCCGGAAGTAGGCGTCGCGGACGCCGGTCGCCGCGGTCTCCGCCTCCCACGAGACCACCAGCACGACCCCGGCCGCCGCCCCGCTCTCGACGTCACGGAGCAGGAAGCTCGACTCCGGCCGGAAGCTGGAGTTCACCGCCCAGACCGTCCACTCCTCGGCGCTGAGCTGCGACCTCCCCTCCGCCCGGGCGGTCTCGTTGCGGATCGCGCGGAACTCCTCGTCGGTCTCGGCCGTGTACTCCTCGATCCGCAAACCGTCGGGGATCGGCGCATCCGGGATGGCGGCGCCGAGTGGATGCCGCAGGTGCCGGCTCCATTTCGTCGCCGTCATGCCCGCCGCACGGTACAGGGCGACGGCGCCGTCGACGTGCTCGCCGTAGACGGATTCGACCACCAGCCGGAGGGTGGGGTGATGCAGTGCGTGCAGCTCCTGGGCGGTCTCCAGCCCGTGACGCATGAGCCTCGTGCCGAGTCCCCGGCGACGATGGGTGGGGCGCACGGCACCGGCCGCCTGCACCCGGTGGACGATCTCGGCCGCCGGCTTGTAGCGCACCGCCGAGAGGCCGACCATCGTCGCGCCGTCGAACACGCCCAGGGTGGAGGTCGGGAGGTCGTCGACCGGAGACTCCAGTTCTTCGGCGGCGTCCTCCACGGTGTACTGCCCCCACACGTGGTCCTCCGCGTCGATCGCGTTCAGGAGGTCGGCCATCGCCGCGCTGTCGGACACGGTCAGCGGGCGCCAGCCGAGGTCGGTCACGACCGCCACCCTAGCGCCGAGGACAGGCCCGGCGACTGCGCCGACATTCGTGCCGAATGTGGACTTTGGCGGCGGGTAAATCGACATTCGGCACGAATGTGCGTAGCCCGCTCGCGGTACCGCACTCGCAGCAGGGGCGTAGTGTCGGGGCATGTTGCAGAATCGCGAGGTCGGCGGGGCGACCATGGGGGCCGGGCGCGGCAGGGTCGAGGGAGATCCCGGCGGCACCGGTGTCGACGGCAGCGGTACGCCGACCGGAATCCTGTACGGCCCGTGGGGCTACGTGAACTTCGCTGCAGCGGTCGGGATGTTCGCCGGCTTCGTCTGGCTCGTGTCCTCGGATCTCGACGATCCGCTCGGCGGGCACTGGGCGTGGGGGTCGTTCCTGATGGTCGTGTCGCTCTCGACGCTCGGTGTGGTCACCCGGAGGTTCGGGGCGGCGAGCCTGCGCCGGCATGCACAGGGCCCGCGCGATGCACGCCATCGCATCCAGCAGATCGCCCCCTTCGTCGTACTGGGGCTCCTCCTGATCGGCATGATCGGGCACTTCTTCGGCGCGGACGAGCTCACGACCGTGATGATCGCGCTGGCCGTGGGAGCGACCGCGGGGCTAGCGCCGACGTTCCTCCTGAAGCCGGCGGGGTCGCCGGATCGGATGGATGACCCGGCCGCCCGCTGAGGGACGATCGGGTTCGTGACGACGGGGCGACAGCGGCCCGATCGCCGTCGCCCCGTCGCCGGCCCGTGCTACTGGATGCCCTCGCGGACGAGTCGCCACTGCTGCGTCGCGGAGCCGTCGGCCGTGCGCTGCTGCGCGTAGGCGCCGTCTGCCGTCGACGAACCGGCGATCTCCAGCGGCTTTCCGGAGTTGGCGTTGGTCAGCGTCCAGTAGCCTCCCGAGACCGTCGGCGACCACACCTGGGTGGCGTTCCCCGTCGGTCCCCACTGCGCGGCGCGAACCCCGTCCGCGGTCTGCGCCCCCGGGATCTCGAGCAGCTTGCCGCTGTTGACGTTCGACAGCTGGACGCCCGTGGAGACCGCATGGATGTTCCAGACCTGGCAGGCGTTGCCGGTGTCACCCCACTGCCCGGCCCCTGCGCCGTCCGTGGTGAGCGCCGAGGCGATCTCCAGGTATTTGCCGCTCGCGCGGTTGACGACGCGGAATTGCGGGTCGAGGGCGGTGCCGGGCTGGTAGAGCTGGATGGCGTCGAGCTCCGCGTACGAGGTCCCCTTGGTGAAGGCGATGGTGTTCGCTCCCGCGTTCAGACTCACCGTCTTCTGAGCCCAGCCGTAGCGACCCCAGTTCACGGTCGCGGGGTAGCTGATCGCCGAGGCGGTTCCTCCGTTCACGCTGACGTTGTGCGTCGACGCCGCGCCGGTCCCGTTGTCGTAGCGCACGTTGACCACGTACGAGCCGGCGGTGGGGACGCGGACGGTGAACGTGACACCACTGGTCGTGTTGTTGATGTTGCCGACCTTGCTGCCGTTCGAGGCGTCCGGATCGCTCACCAGCGCGGTGTCGGACGTGCGCACGGCCTTCTCCGCCTCGTACTGCTGCGCATCGAGCGGGATCGACCCGACCCGGATGTCGTTGTACGTGGTCGTGAGGTTCTCGACATCGGCGGCCTGATAGAGAGTGCGGCCGTCGACCGAGTAGTCGATGCTCTGAGCGAACCCGCTGAAGGTCCCGCCCTCGGCGTCCGGCCCGTCGAAGGTGACGGCCATCGGGAGACGCTCCCACGGGCCGTCGCCCAGGTTGTAGTTCACGTAGAAGTTCTGGCCGCCGTCGATCGTGCCCGTCGCGTCGAGCGACCATTTGGCCGCGACCACGACCATCCCCTTCGGGCCGCCTCCGGGAACCCATTTCACGTACGGCGAGGACCCGATGCCGCGCCCGTTCGCCAGCGTGATCGGCGTGCCGATGCTGGCTGTCGGAGTCCAGGTGAGCCCGTCGGGAGAGGTCTTGAAGTACACGGGGGCGGTGTTCTTCGTCTGCGAGGGGCGGTTGACGACCTCGAACGTCGCGAGGTAGCGACCGTCCGGGAGCTTGGTCACCGTGATCATCCCGGGCCGATCGGACTGGTTCGTCGGCGCGGACACGTTGACGAGCGACCCCCATGTCTGGCCGCCGTCGGTCGAGCGGCGATAGGAGACGGCCTGGAGCACGCCGTTGGCCTTCTGCCGCTCGTCCGAGAAGTACGCGGCCAGGCCGCCCTGCCCGTCGATCGCGAGGGAGGGCTCCCAGACCGTCGTCGTCGTGGAGGTCGGTGTCGGGTCGTAGACGGCGGGACCCCCGGAGTCGATCGTGCTCAGATAAGACCAGTTCGATCCCTGGTCGGTGCTCTTGTAGACCACGAGCCTGCTGCTCGAGCGGTCCTCGGGCATGATCATCCCCGCGAGCAGGATGGTGCCCGCCGCGAGCGTGCCCGTCGTCTGCGGGACCTCGAACAGGAACGGCTGCGCGGTCCGGGTCAGGGTCGGGAACTGGGCGCTCGGGACGATGTCGGTCACGTGCGTCCAGCTGGTGCCGTCGTTGGTGCTCCGGTAGATGGGGTAGACCTGCTTGCCGTTGACGAGGACGAGCTGGTCGTAGGTCACGAGCTGGGTGCCGTTCGCCGAACCGCTCGCCTTGAGCACGATGTTCTTGGCATAGGTCGTGCCCGCTGCGCGACCGCCCTCGGGGTTGAAGGAGGTGCCGGCCGCCGGCGAGTAGACCAGCGAGCCGTTGCCCGTGGTCACCGCCTGGGCCGGGGCGGCCGCCAGCGTTCCCGCGAGGAGCGCGGCGGCGATCGCGGCGATCACCGCGACCGGCTTGAAGCGGTGCCGGCGCCGAGCCGGACCCGATGTGGTGCGAGATGGAAGCATCGTCGTTTCCTTTCACTTGCCGAGCCCGGCCGCGGGTGCGGCCGGGCTGTCACGGCGTCGGGCGCGCCGTCACGATCGTTCAGCCGAGCAGGATCTCCGTCCACGAGACGGCGGGGAGCTCGATCCGGAGGCTGGAGCCGTCCCGCGTGAACGGGATGTCGGCGAGGGCGACGCGGTCGGGGTCCTCGAGAGTGTTGGCTGCGTCGAGGTCCGGGTCGCTGAGAGTGCGCGCGGTCACGGCGAGGCCGGCGGCGTCCTCGCCGAGCTCCGCGAGGTCGATCACCAGTTCGGTGGGCGCGTCGACCGCGCGGCTGACCGCGTAGATCGCGTAGCGGCCGCGCTCCGCGTCGTGGGTGGCGACGGCATCCACGAGCGGGACCTCGCCGAAACGCTCCGTCGGATACGTTCCGCTGGTCACGTGCACGTCGAGGGCGACGCCGCGCCCGTGCGCCGACGTCGCGGCGAACGGGAAGAACGTCGTCTGTCGCCACGCCGGGCCGCCGGGCTCGGTCATGATCGGGGCGATCACGTTGACGAGCTGGGCGAGGGAGGCGCTGGTCACGCGGTCGGCATGCTTGAGCAGGGTGATCAGGAGGCTGCCGAAGACGACCGCGTCCGAGACCGTGTACGTGTCCTCGAGGAGGCGGGGCGCGGTCGGCCAGTTGTCCACACCGGCGATGCGATCGACGTTCTCGAAGCGGGTGTTGTACCAGATGTTCCACTCGTCGAACGAGATGTCGATGGTCTTCGTGCTGCCGCGGACGGCCTTCACATGGTCGGCAGTCGCGACGACGCTGTTGATGAAGTAGTCCATGTCGACGCCGGAGGCGAGGAAGACTCCGAGGTCACCCGTGTTCTCGTAGTAGGCGTGGCACGAGATGTACTCGACGTCGTCGTAGGCGTGCGTGAGCGTGACCCGCTCCCACTCGCCGAACGTCGGCATCGACGAGCTGGAGGAGCCGCACACCACCAGCTCGAGGTCCGGGTCGACCATCTTCATCGCCTGCGCGGTCTTCGCCGCGAGCGTGCCGTAGTACTCGGCGGTGCTGTGACCGACCTGCCAGGGGCCGTCCATCTCGTTCCCGAGGCACCACATCTTGACGCCGAACGGGTCCGTGCGGCCGTTCGCGATGCGCCGCTCCGAGAGGGCGGTGCCGCCGCGGTGATTGGCGTACTCGAGCAGGTCGAGCGCCTCGGCGACGCCGCGGGTGCCCAGGTTGACCGCGAGCATGAGCTCGCTGCCGACCTTGTCGAGCCAGTCCTGGAACTCGTGCAGGCCGATCTCGTTGCTCTCCGTCGAGTGCCAGGCGAGGTCGAGCCGGGTCGGACGTTCCTCGCGCGGGCCGACGGAGTCCTCCCATTTGAACCCCGAGACGAAGTTGCCGCCGGGGTAGCGCACCGTCGACACGCCGAGCTCCTTGACCAGCTCGATCACGTCGGTGCGGAAGCCGTCGGCGTCCGCGCTCGGGTGGCCGGGCTCGTAGATGCCGTCGTACACGGCCCGCCCGAGGTGCTCGAGGAACGAGCCGTAGATCCTCGGGCTGATCGCACCGATGACGGCGGAGGGGCGGAGGGAGAGGTGTGCAGTGTTCATTCGTTCTTCCGTCGGTGGTCTGCGGTCGGTGAGGAGGTCATGGTCGAGGCGGCGTCCGCCAGGCGGCGTGCGTGCTCGCGGTAGCGCTCGGCGACGGGATTCGCCACACGCAGCAACCCGTCGGGCGACTCGACCAGGTCGTGGAGCCCCATCGTGAGGAGGTGGTCGGCGCGCGCGGCGGCGGTGTGCCGCCACGTCCACTCGTACATGTCGAAGAGCGGCCACCAGATGTACCCCACGATGTCGGCGCCGTCGGCGCGCATCCCCTCGACGAGCGCGAGGGAGTCATCGAGCCAGGCGAGTCGTTCGTCGATCGTGCCCGTCACGCACGTCTCGGTGACCATCACGGGCGCGCCGTAGCGGTTCGCGAAGGCCACCAGCGCCTCGCGCAGTCCCTCCGTGCCGCGGTCGACGCTCGGCCGCGGGTCGGCGAAACCGCCGCCGTGCCGCACGCCGGGTTCGAAGAGTTCGGTCGAGTGACGCGGATAGTAGTTGACGCCCATGATGTCCGGGTGCACCGCGTTGGCGCGGAACCACTCCAGCTCGTCGTCCGGCACGGCCGAGGCCAGACGCTCGCGCAGCGGATGGGCCCCGTCGACGCGCCCGGTGACGAGGTCTTCGACGAGATGAACCTGGTGGCGCAGCCGTTCGGCCTCCTCGCGGTGCTCGGGGGCGGCATCGTCGCCGATGAAGCTCATCGCCGCATCCACATGCACGAACACCGCCCGGTCACCGATCACCGACGCGATCGCCCGCTGGCTGCGGACGAAGCCGCGCGCGAGGTTCGCGGCGACGCAGGCGAACCCGTCGGCACCCGTCAGATAGGGAGGCCAGTAGCCGTACTCCCCCGAAAAGAGCGCGTGGATGACCGGCTCGTTCACCGGAGTGTAGTCCGTCACCCGATCGCCGTAGCGCTCGGCGAATCGGCGGGCGTACTCCTCGACGTGGCGGGGATAGTCGGCATGCGCGAACTGCCCGTCCAGCCAGAGCGGCGTGCCGTAGTGCAGCAGGTCGATGATCGGCCGGATCCCGTGCCCGAGCATCGAGTCGATCGCGCGGTCGGTCCACCCCCAGTCCCAGACGCCCGGCTCGGGGGCGACGCGGTACCAGGGCACGCCCCAGCGCAGGAGATCGGCACCGACGCCGGCCGCGAGGGCGAAGTCGGCGTCGAAGCGCTCGTAGTGCTCGGTCAGTTCGTACTCGTCGATCGCGCGCTCGCCGGGCCGGGCCTGGGGCACGAACGTGTCCTCGATGCCGAGCCCGAGGTGCAGGCGGCCGTCCCGGTACCACCGGTCGGTGTTCGTCATCACTTGATCCCCGTGGTCGCGACGCTCTCGATGAAGCGCCGTTGCATGATCAGGAACATCACCGCGAGCGGGAGCACCGCGATGAGGGAGCCGGCCATCATCGTGCCGTAGGGGATGATGCCGCTCGGACCCGTCAGCAGCGTGAGCCCGGAGGTGATGGTCCCCATCTCAGGCGACGTGGTGAACACGAGCGGCCAGAGCAGGTCGTTCCAGTTGTTGACGAAGGTGAAGATGGCGAGCGTCAGCATGGCGGGAACCGCGTTCGGCAGGACGATGCTCCGGAAGATGCGGAACTCCCCTGCCCCGTCGATGCGCGCCGCGTTGTCGAGGTCGCGGGGCAGCGAGAGGAAGAACTGCCGCAGGAAGAAGATTCCGAACGCGTCCGCCGCACGCGGGATGATCAGCCCGGCGAAGGTGTTCACCCAGCCGAGCTGCGCCACCAGCTGATAGACGGGGATGAGTGTCGCCTGGAACGGGATCATCAGGCTGGCGACGATCACGACCAGGAGCACCCGGTTGCCGCGGAAGTCCAGCCGCGCCAACGCGTAGGCGGCGAGGGAGTCGAAGAACAGCGCGAAGACCGTGACGCCTCCCGCGAAGACGAGGCTGTTCAGGAACAGGCGCCCGAACGGCAGATCGCTGAAGATCTTCGTGAAGTTGTCCAGCGTCCACGTGCCGGGCACGAGCGTCGGCGGGAACGCGTTGACCTCCGCGGCGGGTTTGAAGGCGGTGAAGACGATGATCGCGACGGGCAGCAGCACGATCACGGTGAGCGCGAGCACCGCGGCGAAGAGCAGCCAGCGCTCGGCGGTGCGGCCGATCCGGCGGCGTCCGCGGGAGGCCGTGGATCGGGCGGCGGCGGGAGCGGTGGCGGTTGCGGCGGTCATCAGGCGTTGTCCTTCTCGCGTCGTCCGAAGAACCGGAACTGCACCAGGCTGAGGATGAGGGTGGCGGCCAGCAGCACGTAGGAGAGCGCGGTGGCGACGCCGAGATCGAGCTTCTTGAAGCCCTCCTGATAGATCTCCATCACGACGGTCTGGGTCGAGCGGTACGGGCCGCCGCCGGTCATGACGTAGATCTGGTCGAACGCCTGCAGGGCCGCGATCATCGCGAACACGATCACGAAGGCGAGCGTGTTGCTCAATTGGGGCAGCGTGACGCTGATGAACCGGCGCCAGGCTCCGGCGCCGTCGATCTTCGCCGCTTCGTAGAGCGATTCGGGGATCTCCTGCAGTCCCGCGATGAAGATGACCATGTAGAACCCGAAGTTCTTCCAGATCGCCACCAGCACCACGGTCGGCATCGCGAGCGTCGGGTCCTGGAGCACGTTGCCGAGCTGGATTCCGACGGAGCGGAGCCAGTAGTTGAGGAGGCCGACCTGCGGGTCCAGCAGGTACGTCCAGGCGAACGCGGCGACCGCGAGCGAGACGATGAAGGGCAGGAAGAGGGCCGTGCGGAAGAAACCGCGGGCGATCAGCTTCCGGTTGCCGAGGAGCAGGGCGAGCAGGAGGGCCGCGATCAGGGCGGTCGGCGTGAACAGCACCGTGTAGACCGCGGTGTTGCCGAGCGTCGCCAGGATGCGCGGGTCGGTGAAGACGCGCACGTAGTTGTCGAGACCGACCCACTCCTCGATCCCGAACCCGCTGGCATCGGTGAACGAGAGTCGCAGCGCCGACAGCATCGGCCAGCCGACGAAGGCGATCAGGATGACGAGGGCGGGGAGGAGGAACAGGAGCGCGATCGGCGCCTGGCGTCCCGAGCGCGGCCGTCCGCCGAGCGGGGCCGGCGGCCGGTACGCGCGCTTGCGATCGCGGGAGCGGGTGAGTGAGGTCATGGTCGCTTTCGTGGGTGGGCGGCCGCCGCCGTGCGACGGCCGCCCGGGTGGATCACGGGTGTGTCAGTTCCCGAGGGCCTGCTGCACCTGGGAGGAGGCGGACTTCAGCAGGTCTGCGGGGTCGCCGCCGGTGAGGGCCTTCTGGGTGGCCTCATCGACCGCCGAGAGCACGTCGGTGCTGTTGGCCACTCCGGGCAGCAGCGGGCGGGCGTCCCCGACGAGGTCGGTGAGGGAGGCGACGACGGGGTTCGACGCCACCGCGGACGACGGGATGTCGGTGCGCAGCGGCGGCCAGCCGGAGCCCAGCGACCACTTCGTGGCGACCTCCTTGGTGAAGAAGTAGTCGAAGAACTTCTCGGCAGCGGCCTTCTTGGTCGAGTCCGCCTGCGCTGTCACCGCGGCCGAGATGCCGATGGCCGAGGCGGCGGAGCCCTTCGGCCCGGCCGGGATGCCGGCGATGCCGTAGTCGATCTTGTTCTCGGTGGCGACGGACGCCATCCACGGGCCGCCGATCTCCATCGCGGCCTTGCCGGAGGAGAAGAGCTTGTCGGAGGCGACCCCGTCGAGGCCGGTGGGCGAGATCTTGCCGTTGCGCACGGCGTCGGCCCAGTAGGTCAGCGTCTCGGTGTTGGCCTTCGAGTCGAGCGCGGACGTCGAGCCGTCGACGATCTCGCCGCCGTTGCCGTAGAAGAGGCTCGCCCAGACGCCGTTGCCTACGGTCGCGTGGTCGGGCAGGGCGAGTCCGTACTGCTCGGGGGTGCCGTCGCCGTCCGCGTCGACGGTGAGCTTCTTGGCATCGGCGACCCATTCGTCCCAGGTGGTCGGGAAGCTGGTGATCCCGGCCTTGTCGAAGAGGGTCTTGTTGTAGATGACGGAGAGCGGGACGAAGCCGGTCGGGACGCCGTAGTACGACCCTTCGACCTTCTCCATCTCGACCGCGCTCGGGTTGAGCGAGGCCTTCTTCGTGGCGTCGCTGGAGTAGAAGTCGTCCAGCTTCGCGAAGGCGCCCTTCGCCGCGTAGACCGGGAGGTTCTCCGCCGGCATCGCGACGATGTCGGGGCCCTTCTTGGCGGACAGGGCGGGGAGGAGGGTGTCGCCGATGACCGCCCAGGTCTTGGTGGTGGTCTTGATGGTGACCCTGTCCTGTGACTTGTTGAAGTCGTCGACGATCTGATCGAGCACCTTGCCGTCGGCCTCGGTGTACCCGTGCCAGAAGGTGAGAGTGACCGGGCCGGAGGAGTCCGTGCCCGACGAGCCGGAGCAGCCCGCGAGCGCCAGGGAGACGCCGGCCGCGGCGGCGAGCGTCGCAAGCAGTTTCTTCATTGAATGCCTCTCGTGTGCCCGATCGCACCGTGGATCGGGTCGGGTTTACAACGATGCAATTCCAACGTTGTAGAAGCGATTGTACAAACGCGGGAAGACTCCGTCAACGTCGGCTTTCCGCCGCTCAGAGGGAGGTCGGAAGCGGCGCCCCCGAGTCGGCCCCGGCGAGCGCGGGCGCGGACTCGCGCCCGACCAGCGTTGCCGGGACGTCGAACAGCCGCGGTCCGGTCCCCGCAGGGACACGGCCGGCGATCCGTTCGACCAGGGCCTCCACCGCGATCTCGGCGACGCGGCCGCGGTTGGGGTCGATCGTCGACAGGCTCGGCATCGCGAACTGCGACTCGGTCACGTTGTCGTAGCCGATCACGGCGACGCTCTCCGGGACGGCCACATGATGCTGCGCCAGGGTGCGCAGGGCGCCGAGGGCCAACTCGTCGTTCAGCGCGAAGACCGCGTCGAACGAGACTCCCCGATCCAGCAGTTCCTGCATCGCCTCGGCGCCGTCGCGGCGGTGCCAGCCCTCACGTGCCACCACGAGCGCGGGATCGAAGGCGATCCCGGCCTCGTCGAGGGCCTGACGGTGCCCTCGCAGGCGCAGGGCGGCCGAGCCGACCCGCTCCCCCTCGTGGGCGCCGAGCACGGCGATGCGCCGCCGTCCTCCATGGATCAGGTGACGCGTGGCCAGGGCGGCGCCTTCGACGTTCTGGATGACGACATGGTCGGTCGGGCCGTCGAAGATCCGCTCTCCGAGCAGGACGAGCGGATAGGAGACGTCGAGCACGTCGGCGTCGTCGAAGGAAAGGCCCAGCGGGGAGAACAGCAGGCCGTCCATCATCGCCGTCCGGGATCCCGTGAGCAGAGCGATCTCCGCCTCCCGCACCCCGCCGGTCTGCTCGATGAGCACCACGTAGTCGCGGGCGCGTGCCGCCTCCAGCACGGCGTCCGCGAGCTCGGCGAAGTAGCTGAACCGGAGTTCGGGGACGGCGAGCCCGATCACGCCGGTGCGACCGGCGCGCAGCTGGCGGGCGGCGAGGTTCGGCTGGTAGCCCAGCTCTGCGATCGCGGCCTGCACCTTGGCGCGGGTCGACGGGCGCACGAACTCGAAGTCGTTCACAACGTTAGAAACGGTCTTGACGGAAACCCCCGCCAAGGCCGCGACATCCCGGAGCGTCGCCACCTCTCACCCCTCTTCGATCTGCAGACATCCTATTCACACCGCGTCGTCAGCACAGGGACGACGGACCCGGTTAGATGGGGGCGATGAGCAAGAAGATGTTCTCCCAGCTGTGCGCCACGGTCGTGATCGCGGCCATCACGCTGCTCGTCGGGCGCTCGATGCACGACGTCGGGACGGTCGTCGTCTTCGCGGTCGGGGTGCTCGCGACCATCCTCAGCGCGTTCCGGGTGCGGAGCATCCGCGCCCGCGAGAACGCCGCGAGAGCGGCCCGTGTCCCCCAAAATGCCGCTACCGGGGACACCGACCGATGAGTCAGGCTCGGTTCGATGACAGAGCAACGGGAACTCGGACGGGAGACGGGCGTGACGCGCGAGACAGTGCTGCGCCCCTTCCGGTACCTGTTCACGCGCGGTGTGATCGCCATCCTGGCGCTGACGACCCCCGTGTTCGCCGTGCTCTACTGGCTGTCGATCCCCACCGGCGGCTGGCCGCTCGTGCTGATCGCCCACCTGCTCGTCGTCGCGGCGACGGTGCTCTGCGTGTACTCGTTCCTGAGCGTGACGATCACGCTCGGCGCCGACGGGGTGCGGGAGCGCGGCTTCTTCGGACGCGTGGTGCGGGTGCGGCCGGCGGAGGTCGGGGCGGTGGTGCTGGTGCAGCTCTATGAGAGCAGCACGCTCGACACCCTTCCCCAGCTCTTCATCACCGGCACGGACGGCCGCCTGTTGATCAGGATGCGCGGGCAGTTCTGGTCGTTGGAGGACATGGAGCGCGTCGTCGAGGAGCTCGACATCCCGGTCACCCGGCCGCAGGACTCGATGACGCTGGCCCAGCTGCGCCGCGACTCCCCCGAGCTGCTCTACTGGTTCGAACGCCTCCCCGCCCTCGTCGGCCGCTGAGCCGGGTCGTTCAGAGACGCGCGTCCGTCGCGATCGCGAGCGCGGGAGCCTCCGGCGTGCTCGACGGCAGCTCGGTGAAGCCGAGGCGCTCGTAGAACGCGCGGGCGCCGTGGTTGGACGGCGACATGGTGAGGTAGACGCCGGGCACGCCGCGTTCCCGCAGCGCCGCGAGCAGGGTGCGGATGAGCGCGCGCCCGAACCCCTGGCCCTGCAGCTCCGGGAGCAGGTCGATGTGCAGGTGCGCCGGGAACCGGTCGACCTCGGGCACGATCGCCTCGCGCACGTCCAGGCCGAAGCCGATCGCCTGGCGCTCGGCGTCGTCGCGCGCCTGCTCCAGCGGGTACTTGGCGCGGAATCCGGGCAGCCACTCGGCCTCGTACCAGTCGGCGAAGGCCCGGCTGTCGGCGACGGCGATCACGTACCCGGCGACGTGCTCGCCGGTGTCGACCACGAACGCGAGGTCGGGCTGGTACGCGACGTACGGGCCGGCGAAGACGTCGGGCAGCAGGTCGTCGTCGGAGTAGGCGCCGGTCGCATCCTGACCGCTCGCCCCGGTCCGCACGCAGATCGCGTAGACATCGTCCCGGTCGGCCGGCTGGAAGGGGCGGATCGAGCTCACCGTGAAAGTATGGCAGCGTGAGTCCGCACACCGCCGCCGTGCCACGCAGCAACGGCCTGCTCACCCGCACGGGAGGCGAGCCCGTGCGGATCGAGCGGGTGTTCCCCGGCGAGGCGGCGAGCGCCTTCGTCCGCCACTACTGGCTGCCGCGCTGGACGCTGCCGGAGGGCCGGGAGCTGCGCCCGCAGGTGCTCGAGTACCCGACGGCGAACCTCGTGATCGAGCCCGGCTCCGCCCTGCTGCACCGGGCGAGCCGGGGTGTGAGCGGTCGCACGCTGCGCGGCACGGGCTGGGCGTTCGGGATGCTGCTGCGCCCGGGCGTCGCGCGCGGCTGGACTGGCGCCTCCCTCCGCTCGCTACCTGCGGTGGTGCCGGTGGACGAGCTCGCCGTCGATGGGCTGGCGGCCCTGCTCCCCCTCGTGCGGCGGACGATGGACGCGGGAGACGACGCGGGCGCGGTCTCCGCCGTCGAGTCCTGGCTGGGCGGCCTCCCGCTGCCCGGTGACGACGCCCGGCTCGTCGACGAGATCGTCGCGACCGTCGAGGCCGACCGCGACCTGCGCCGGGTCGAGGACCTCGCGGCGCGCTTCGGCCTCGGCGTCCGGCACCTCCAGCGCCTGGTCGCCGGGCACATCGGCTTCGGGCCCAAATGGCTCATCCAGCGCTATCGGCTGCAGGAGGCCGCGGCCGCCCTGCGCTCCGTCGATCCGCCCGCGCTCGCCACGCTCGCCCTCGAGCTCGGGTATGCGGACCAGGCGCACTTCAGCCGCGAGTTCCGGGCCGTGATCGGCGCGCCGCCGGGCGCCTACGCGGCCAGGGAGGGCCGCCGATGAGCGGGAGCCCTCCCGGCGGTGCGCCGTCGTCCCCGGATGCGGACGCACTGCTCGCCGGCTGGCGCGAGCGCTGGCGCCTGACGCCGGACGGCGAGGCGTTCGGCACCCCGTCGAGCGCCCTGCAGCCGGTGCGGCAGGGCGGCCGGCCCGTGTTCCTCAAGCGGGCGCTGGTCGCCGAGGAGGCCGCGGGCGCGCACGTGCTGCGGTGGTGGGACGGCGAGGCCGCGGCGGCCGTGCTGGAATTCGGGGGCGACGGGGAGGCCGTGCTGCTCGAGCGGGCGGAGGGCGCGCGGTCGCTGACCGGGCTGGCGCGGTCCGGACCGGCCGGCGACGACGACGCCACGCGCATCCTGTGCCGCGCGGGGCGCCGCCTGCACGCCGCCGGAACGGGCACACGGCCGGGCGGCCTGCATCCGCTCGACGAGTGGTTCCGCGAGCTCTTCGAGCACGCCGCCGACCGGCCGCACGACTACGACGGGCTCTACCCGGCGGCCGCCGCGGAGGCGCGTGCGCTGCTCGCGCATCCCGCCGCCGACGTGGTGCTCCACGGCGACCTGCACCACGGCAACGTGCTCGACTTCGGCGAACGCGGCTGGCTCGCGATCGACCCCAAGCCGCTGCACGGCGATCCGGCGTTCGACGTGCTCAACATCCTGTGCAACCCCGACGCGGAGATCGCGCTCCGCCCGGGCCGCCTCGAACGAACGGCCCGGGTGATCGCCACGGAGACCGGCCTCGACGAGCGGACCCTGCTGCGCTGGGTGCTCGCCTGGGCCGGGCTCTCCGCGGCGTGGAGCGAGCGGAGCGGTGCCGAGGCGCCGATCGCGCTCGGCGTCGGTCAGCGCAGCCGCGCCCTCCTCGGGATCCGCCCCCTCACTTGACGCTGCCCGCGGTGAGCCCGCCGACCAGGCGCTTCTCGATCAGCATGAAGAGCACCACGACCGGGATCACGGCCACGACGGAGACCGCGAACACGTACTGCCAGGCGGCGTCGTACTGGCCGACGAATTTGGTCAGCGCCACCGACAGGGGCTGGTTCGCGTCCGTGGACAGGATCACCAGGCTCGCGGCGAACTCGTTCCACGAGGCGACGAACGTGTAGATGATCGCCGTCACGATCCCGGGCCACACGAGGGGGAGCTGGACGCGGAAGAGCACCGTCCACTTGCCCGCCCCGTCGAGCTGCGCGGCCTCGTCGACCTCCTTGGGCACTCCGGCGAAGAAGGTGTGCATGATCCAGATGGCGAACGCGAGGTTGAACGCCGCGTTGATCAGGATCATGGCCAGCCAGGTGTCGTTGAGGCCGAGCGCGACCATCTCCTTGAACAGGCCGGTCGCCAGGACCGTGGGCTGCAGCATCTGCGTCACGATCACCAGGAAGAGGAACACACCGCGGCCGGGGAACCGGAACCGCGCCGTGTAGTACGCCGCGGGCACGCAGACCACGAGCACGAGCAGCGTCGCGAACACCGAGATCACGATCGTGGAGACGAGGTTCAGCGGGAGCGGCGTCTCCGGGGTGGACCACATCGTGACGTAGTTCTCGGGATGCCACTGGTCGGGCAGGTAGGTCGGGGGCACCGCGAGGATGTTGTTCCGCGACTTGAACGAGCCGACCAGCATGATCAGGTAGGGCGCGATGAAGACGAGGGCGATGACGATTCCCGCGATCGTCTTGCCGACGGTGCGCCCCGGGGATCCCGAGAGGCGGGAGCGGCGGCGGCGCGCCTGCGGGGCGCCGGCGAGCAGGGTGGGGGCCGGGGCGGTCATGCGGCCTCCTTCATCGGCTTCACGATCCACAGGTAGAGCGCGACGACGACCAGCACGATCAGGAAGTTGATCACGCTGAGCGCGCTCGACAGATCGATGCGCTGCTCGTTCTGCAGGAGCTTGAAGACGTAGGTCGTCGTCGTGTCGGCCTTGTAGCCGGGGATGGACCCCGTCATCAGTTTGAGGATCGGGAGGGAGTTGAACACGTTGATGATGTTGATGAGCGCCGCCAGGGCGATCGCGTTCCGGAGGTTCGGCAGCGTCACGCCGAAGTAGGAGCGCACCGCGCTCGCACCGTCGACCTTCGCCGCCTCAAGCATGTCGCCGGGGATACCGGCGAGCCCCGCCAGGATCGTGTACGTCGTGAACGGCAGCGACACGAAGACCGCGATGGCGATCGACGACAGGAACGCCGGCACCGGCTCCTTCGTGAAGCCGAACGGCTCGGCGAGCAGATGGATGTCGACGAGGAACTTGTTGATGATCCCGTAGAAGGGGTCGAGACCGTACACGAACACGGTCGTCGTCATCACCACGCTCGCCGCCCACGGGACGATGATCGCCATCCGCACCCAGCGCCGGCCCGGGAAGTTCTTGTCGAGGAACTGCGCGAGCGCGAGCCCGATCACCACGGTGATCGCGACGACCGAGACCACCCAGACGAACGTGTTCAGCAGGATGCCGGGGAGCTCGGGCCGGGAGAGGACGGTGAAGTAGTTCTGCAGGCCCACGGAACCGTGGTCGACGCCGGCAAGCGAGATCTTCCGCGTCGAGTTGTAGATCATGTAGCCGGCCGGGAACAGGACGACCCCGAAGATCAGGATGAGGGCCGGCAGCGTCCACGGCACGGCGTGGAGCAGGTCGGACGCGCCGGAGCGCTTCGGTGGGGACCCGCGACGGGGGCGGCCGGACGCCGCCCCCGTGCGAGTCGACTCAGCGGTGCTGGTCATCCGGGGTTACTGGCCGTCGGCCTTGGCCTGGATGGACTTCAGCAGATCGGCCGGGACCGCGCCCTGACCGAGCTGTCCGATCTGGCTCTGGATCGCGCCCTGCGCGGCCGACCAGTTCGGGTTGGTGGACGGGTAGAACTTGGCGTCCGGCAGCAGGTCGAGGAACGGCTTGATGGTCTCGTCCGAGGCCATCTCCTTGGCGCCCGACTTGGTGGTCGGCAGGAAGCCTTCCGCGCCCACCCACTTGGTGTAGACGGCCGGCGAGTAGAAGTAGTCCAGGAACTTCGTGATCGCGGCCTTCTTGTCCGTCTTGTTCTTGAACGCCATCAGGTGGTCCGCCACCCCCAGGGTGAAGGAGGAGCCGTCCTTGGTCGGGATGGGCGCGATCCCGTAGTTGAGGGACGGGTTCTTGTCCTTGATCTGGCCCACTGTCGGCGGGAGGCCGACCTGCATGCCCAGCTGCCCCTGGATGAAGACGTTGAGCAGCGGCGTGCGGTTGGTCGAGCCCGGGTTGGGCTCCGTGTAGCCCTGGTCGATGATCTTCTTCATCTCGGTGGCGCCTTCGACGTTCTGCGAGCTGTCGATCGTGAGCTTCTTGGCGTCGCCGTAGCCGCCGCCGGCCCCGTAGAACCAGAGCGCCGTCTCGGCCTGCGCCTCCTCGCTGCCGAGCGGCATGCCGTACGCCGTCACCCCGGCCGCCTTGAGCTTGCCCGCGTCCTCCTCGAACTCGGCCCAGGTCTTCGGCGGGGTCGAGATCCCGGCCTTCGCGAAGTCGTCCTTGTTGTAGAACAGGGCGCGCGCGGAGGCGATGAACGGGAGGCCGTACTGCGTGCCGTCGATGCTCGCGTTCTTCTTGAACGCGTCCTGGAAGTCGGCGAGCGTGGAGGCCGAGACGATGTCCTTGGCCGGGTAGAGCAGGTCGTCCGCCGCGAAACCGGCGAAGGCGTCGATGTTCAGGATGTCGGGCTGCTTCTGCGCCTGGATGCGCGTCTTGATGACGTTGTTGATGTCCGTCCAGGACTCGACGTCCAGGTTGACCTTGATGTCGCCGTTCTTCGCCTCGAAGTCCTTGATGATCTGCTCCCACTCGGCCTTCGTGTTGTCCGAATAGCTCGCCACCATCAGGTCGAGTGTCTGCGCGCCGCCGGACGAGCCCCCGGACCCGCCGCTGAAACCGCAGGAGGCGAGTGCCATGGTGGCGACGACGGCGGTCGCGACCGCCGCTGACCGCCGGAATGCCTTCTTCATTGAATTCCCCACTTCTCGAAAGAACACGTGCCGATACAGCTGGGTGCCTGCGCGTCAATGCGGAGCCGTTGATGTTTATTGACGTGTTCCCGTGGGAAACAAGCACTTTCGCTCAATGGATGCTCGTGATCATGCCCCGATCGGGGGGATCGCGTCAAGCATCGGGCCGGAGATCGTCACCAAATGGCAACATCCCGGTCACACGGGCACTCATTCCCGGATTCACTGATCGAAGTTGCTCTCTAGACAGCGTGTTCGATCATGAGCAATCATTGACGCAAGCATCCGCGTACCCACGCGGTGGCACAGGATAGGATCGGCCCGTGACGCGCTCATCCACCGCCGGAACGCACCAGGAGGACGAAGCGCCCCTGGTCTCCGAGCAGACGGCGGATGACGCGCGCGCCGCGGCGGAGCCGGGCGGACCCCTCGAATTGTCCCGTCCGCTGCCGCGCGGCGAACGGAGCCGGGAGCGCACGGCGATGAGCCGATCGCAGCGGCTCGGCGCCGTCCTCGACCTCCTGGCGGAGACGGGCCAGGTCGAGGTGGAGGACATCGTCACCACGCTCAACGTCTCCGCGGCGACGGCCCGTCGCGACCTGGACGCCCTCGCCTCGCAGCAGATGCTCACCCGCACCCGGGGCGGCGCGATCGGCCAGTCCGTCGCCTACGACCTCCCCCTCCGGTACAAGCACGAGCAGCACGCCCCGCAGAAGCTGCGCATCGCGCAGGCGGCGAGCGCCCTCGTCCCCCGCGGCGCCGTCGTCGGGCTCTCCGGCGGCACCACCAGCACCGCGGTCGCCACGGTGCTCGCCTCGCGAGCCGACCTGCTGGAGCCGTCGCCCTACCCGAACCTCACCGTCGTCACCAACGCGATCAACATCGCCGCTCAGCTCGTCATCCGCCCGCAGATCAAGGTCGTCGTCACCGGCGGCGTCGTCCACCAGCGGTCGTACGAACTGGTGGGCCCCTACACCGATCTGGTGCTCGAGAAGATCACCATGGACGTCGCCTTCATCGCCGTGAACGGCATCGACCCCGTCATCGGCGCGACCGTGCACGACGAGGGCGAGGCGAGCGTCAACTCCCTGATGGCACGCCGCGCGACACGCGCCGTGTTCGTCGCCGACTCCTCGAAGATCGGCCAGAAGGCGTTCGCCACCGTCGGCGGCCCGACCGCCCTCACCACCCTCATCACCGACTCCGGCATCACGGACGAGCAGCGCGCGGCATTCATCGAACGCGGATACGAGATCATCGTCGTCTGAGGCGGGGTGCGGGGCTGCGGGGCTGCGCAGTGCCGCGGCGCACGTTGCCGCGGTGCACCGCGCGGCTAGCGACGCCTCCGCGTGCCGAAGATGCCCTCCACGACCCCCGTCAGGATGTCGCGCGTCGCCTTCGAGCCGAGCACCTGCTCCAGCACGTTGGGGGCGGGCTTGGAGGTCGTGCGGCG
>Ga0153921_1000077_pt1 | contig 92087 bp, 72 predicted proteins | sample TSNJ005MetaG_FD_104691 | JGI IMG/M metagenome (GOLD analysis project Ga0153921, IMG submission 104691) | Attine ant fungus gardens microbial communities from New Jersey, USA - TSNJ005 MetaG | ecosystem: Host-associated > Fungi > Mycelium > Unclassified | place: USA: New Jersey, Brendon T. Byrne... | reverse complement strand
GGAATAACCGCAGCAATCCCTTTGAATGTACCGATTTTCTCATCATCAAGAGATACTGTGTATTCTTTATCAGCTGTTTGAGCAGCAGTAGTTAATACAACAACTTTTTTGTTTGTTTGTTTAACAGCAGCATTTTTCACTTCAAGATCAGAGATTAAGAAGTGTAAAGCTTGTACGTTTTCAACTTCTTCGTCGAATGTTACTTCAACAGTTGTGTTGTTAACAGCTTTGATGCCTGCAATACCAGCTTCTGGAGCGTTGATTACGTTTTCGATTGTGCGGTATAAGAATGAAGCGAATTGTCCGCGAGTTACGCTGTTACCTGGGTTGAAGTTAGATACGTTAGTGATACCAGCGTATTCTAAAGCAACGATCGCGTTGCGTTGTTCAGCAGAGTAAGCTTTTTCTAGGTCAGAGATTTCTGTTACGAAACCAGCTTTTTTGTACTCAGCAACTAGGTCTACGCCAGCGATTTCTTTAATAGCACGTACTAAAACTACTGCCATTTGTTGACGTTGCATAGTTTGAGTAGCATTTAAGTTGCCGTTTGAACCGTTGAATACGCCAGCATCTTTTGCAAGTGCTGCATATTTTACTAGTTCAGCTTCAGCTGTTGTTGGTAGATCGTTGAAGCGTTGTTTTGTATTCCAGTCACCTGGAATTTCTTGGCCTTCAGCTTCTAAATAACGACCTAATAATTTAACCACTTGACCGCGGTTAATTGTTTGGTTTGGTTTGAATGAGCCGTCAGCGTATCCGTTGATGATACCTGCATCAGCTAATGCATTGATTGCTACTTCGTGGTCGTTTCCTGCTACATCTGTGAAGCCTGCTGCAGATGCCACTGGTACGATCGCAGATGCTACTAATGTTGCCGTTGCAGCCGTAGCTACGAATTTTTTGTATTTCTTTGGTTGGTTAGCCATAGAAAAATTTCCTCCTACTACATAGTTAATAGGAGAAGTCTAGTGTTGGTTTTGTAATAAAGCTTTCTCAAATTTAACAAAAGGAATATATTTTTGCGGTTACTTTGAAGGCAAAATCAAGGAGCAATGGTTCATTGTAGGAGGTTCTACTTCATTATCTTTTTCGTGTGCATGTATTTCTAAAAATAGTATAAATTAACAGTAAATAAATATTTTTTAAATAGTGCATTAACACTAATATGGTTTCATATATATGTACTGGGGAAATAAGTTTTACTACTATTGATGGCACGCCGTATGCGATGAAAGTCGCCTGTACGGTGTAGGCCCAAACCGAAAGCCGAGATAGAGAGATGGTATAAGGTGGGAATAGCAAAGGTAATTTTAATTTGTCGTTAATGCATTCAAACGACACGCATGCCAATTTAAAAGATATTGCTAAAAAGGTGACAGCAGTCAAGGAGGTTAGAGCGAAAAAGCCGAATGCATTACTAGTTGATGCTGGAGACGTCTTCTCTGGAACTTTATACTTCAATGAATTTAAAGGACAAGCTGATTTAGAGTTTATGAATTTAATGGGTTACGACGTGATGACATTTGGTAACCATGAGTTTGATTTAGGCTCAAGTGACCAAGGGCATCAAGCGTTAGTAGACTTCATTAAAGGAGCACAATTCTCATTCGTTTCAGCTAACGTTGATTTTTCTAAAGATGCGAAATTTACTGGGCTATTCTCAGATTTAATTTCCAGTGATCCGAAAAACGGTAAAATCTACAACGGCATCATTAAAGAGATTAACGGAGAAAAAGTTGGAATTTTTGGTTTAACTACTGCTGAGACAAAAGATATTTCTTCTCCTGTTAGTATCGAGTTTGAAGACTATATTGACGAAGCGAAAAAGGCAGTTAAAGCATTCGAAGATAAAGGCGTTAATAAAATCATTGCACTAACGCATATCGGTTACGATGATAACCCAGCTTATGATAACGATCTTATGTTAGCGAAATCAGTTGAAGGCATTGACGTTATTGTTGGTGGTCATAGTCATACGCAACTTGATAAGCCTGTCGTAGTCGATAAGAATACGAATGGACAAGCGAAGGATAAGACAATTATTGTACAAGCGTATCAATACAATGATTATTTAGGGACACTTGATGTTACCTTTAATCCACAAGGTGTAGTCATTGCACATAATGGGGCTTTATTAAAAGTGGCTGATTATGCAGCAGATGCAAATGCAGTTGAGGTATTAAAACCATATAAAGATAAAGTGGATGCGGTCTCTAATTCTGAAACAGGTGCAGTTGCCGCAGCAGCTCTTGAAAATCCACGTGACAATGGCGATAAGACAAAACCGAGTGTTCGTAAAAATGAAACGGCTTTAGGAAATGTTATTACAGATGGCATGCTTGCAAAAGCGAAAAAGCATAATTCAAATGTCATTATGGCACTGCAAAACGGTGGAGGTATTCGTACAGCAATTAACCAAGGTCCAATTACTGTAGGTGAAGTTATTTCTGTTCTGCCGTTTGGTAATACATTAGCAACGGTGACTTTAACTGGAGCGGAAATAAAACAAACATTTGAAAAAAGTGTTTCACTATATCCAACTGAAAATGGTGGCTTCCTTCATGTTTCAGGTGCAAAAGTAGAATTTGATTCTTCTAAACCAGCAGGTCAACGTATTGTGAAAATCTCTTACAAAGATGCTCAAAATAACTACGTCGCAATTCAAGATACACAAACGTATACAATCGCTACTAATGCGTTTACTGCAAAAGGTGGAGATGGCTTCGATGTTTTGAAAAATGCATATGAAGAAGGGCGAGTAACAGACTTAGGTTTATCAGACTGGGAAAACCTTGCTGAGCATTTAAAAGCTTTAGGCAATGTCAATCCACAAGTTGAAGGTAGAATCATAGACGTCGCTGATAGCCAACAGCCTGATCAAAATGTTGATGGCGCGGATTTCTCTGGAACTACTGGACAACCAAAAGTTTATGAAGGCAATGTAACTGTTAGCATTTCCAATATTGCTTCTTTAGCAAATGCCGTTGTTAAAGGGAATTTAATTTTAACTGGTTCGGTACCAGCGCAATTCACATTTAGCGACCTTACTGTTGGAGGCAATCTTGATCTTTCAAAATTAACTGGCGATATATTTGATTTTGATGGCGTTACTGTTGCTGGAGATACAATTCTATAATTCTTGCAAAGCCTTCTCCTAGTGGGATGGAGGCTTTGTATTTTAATGAAGACCTTCTTCGAATAAGTAGAAGGCTTTCAATACAGCAAATACTCAAAGAGGAGCTAAACGACAATGTCTAAAAAGAAATGGAACAAGTCTTTTAATGCTTTACTAGCAACAACTTTAGTTGCAAGTGTATCGATTCCAGTAATGCCTACTCAAGCTGTCGCGGCTGGACCTGCAGCTGACTTAATTATCTCTGAATATATTGAAGGGTCGAGTAATAATAAGGCGATTGAACTTTATAATGGAACGGGTTCAACGATTGATTTAAGCCAATATAAACTTGAACTTTATACAAATGGTAGTACTAAAGCTGTTACTCAGATTTTAACAGGAACTTTAAATGATGGAGAAACAATAATTTTTTATAATGCTAGTGCTGGGGAAGTACTAAAAAGCAAAGGTGGAACTGCATCAAATATTACAGGGTTTAATGGAAATGATGCTATTGTTCTGAAAAAAGGTGAAGAGGTTATTGATTCCTTTGGTCAAATGGGATTTGATCCAGGAAAAGCTTGGGATGTAAATGGTGTGTCAACCCTCGATACTACATTAGTTAGAAAGAGTGCAGTTACATCAGGCGACAGAAATCCAAGTGATGTGTTTGATCCGTCATTAGAATGGCAGCCCTATCCAATCGATACATTTGACCATTTAGGCAGTCATTCAATGGATGGCGGAGAAGTAGGGCCTATTATTAAGGTAGGCGCAGTAACAGCTTCTACACCTTCTGGAACAGTAACGGCAGGTACAGCGATTGCCTTATCTTCAGCAACAGAAGGCGCAACGATTCATTACACAACGGATGGTACGGAGCCGACTTTGGGAAGTACTATTTATTCCGATCCAATTGTCATTGATAAAACAACAACTATAAAAGCAATCGCAGTAGCAGATGGACTGGAAAACAGTGATGTCCAAACATATAGTTACTCAGTAATTGGGCAAGAAGATGTACTATCTATCGCTAATGCAAGATCAGAAGCTATCGGTACAACCGTAACAATTAAAGGGATCGTAGCAGGTAAGCTAAAAAATACCATTTCGGTGCAGGATGGAACGGGTGGTATTGCTGTACGTCCGGCTAGTCTTAATGTGGAAGTTGGCGACGAAGTAACGCTTAAAGGTAAATTAGCGGACTATATGGGATTACTGCAATTAGACGCAGCCCAAATCATCGATAAAGTCGCACGTGTGGGTGTGCCAACTGCAAAAGTCGTAACAGGTGCCGAAGTAAAAGAAGCAAATGAATCGCAACTCGTTACGGTAAAAAATGTTACGCTGACGAACACTCAAACAGGAAGCGGCTGGGCTAACTTCACTGCAAGTGATGGCAGCACTTTCTTAGTACGTGATGAAACTGCTATGCTTGGTTTAGCTGTAGGTACAACCTATGAATCAATTACAGGTATTGTCCAACAGTACGATAATGATTACCAAGTGATTCCTCGTTCTGTAAACGATATTGTCGTGGATAGCACGGCATTAAAACCAGCAATAGCATCTCCAGGTAGTGGAACATTTGTTGGTAAAACAACTGTTACTTTATCTACGTCTACAGCAAATGGTGAAATCTATTACACAGTAGATGGTACTGATCCAACTGGAGCAGGTACGAAATACACTACGCCAATTGATATTACGGAAAATACAACTTTGAAAACAGTTGTGAAAACTAGCGATGGCACGTTTAGTGAAGTGATGACCTATGACTATATCATTACAGATTCATTGCAAATCCACGATATTCAAGGGGAGAGCCACAGTTCTCCATTTGCTGGTAAAACCGTTGAGGGCATTCAAGGGATCGTGACGTATTCATTTGCTTTAAACGGAAGTACGTATTATACGATTCAAACGCCAGATGAGTTGGTGGATGATAATCCAAATACATCTGAAGCTATTTTACTTTATAGCGGAAAAAATACTTGGCCGGTTCAAGTAGGCGATTTAGTATCTGTAACGGGTAAAGTTGATGAATACGCTTATGATGGCTATAGTGATGCCAACCAAACAGATTTAAAAACAACACAAATCAATGTTCGTAATGATCAAGGTGGTAAAGTAGAAAAACTACAGAGTAGCGTCGCTTTGCCAAAAGCCATTAGCATTGATGAATTAAAAATGTCATTTAGCAAAATTGATAGTGACAATCTTCAAGTCTTCAACCCGACAGTTGATGCAATCGATTTTTGGGAAAGTATTGAAGGCATGCGAGTGGAAGTGGGCAATGTCAAAGCAGTCGCGCCACAAGAACATGGTGATTTAGTAACGGTTCTTGAAAGTGAACCAACGAACACTCTTCATGGTGGTGTCTTATATGAGGAAGGAAAGACAAACCCAAATCGTATTCAATTTAGATTGGAACCGAATGGAACGGCTCGTGATTTTGAAGTGGCAACAGGCGATAAGTTCAACGGACCGATTACAGGTATCGTTGGCTACTCTTATCAAAACTTTAAGATTTATGTGCCATTAGATCAGATGAAGCAAGCACATGTAAAAGGTACGGCAACACCTGAGACAACAAAAATTGTTAAAGCAGAAGATAAAGTAACAATTGCATCGTATAACTTAGAAAACTTCTCTAATAACAAAACGTCTACATCGGATGAGAAGGCGCGTAAATTAGCGCGTGCAATTGGTGTCGATATGCAAACACCGGACATTGTTGGGGTAACGGAAGTACAAGATAATAATGGCGAATCTACGGGTGATTCCAAAGCAGATCAAAGTTATAAACGCTTAATAGATGCCATTAAAGTGGCAAGTGGCGTTGAATATAAGTATGTCAATATTGATCCAGTAAATAATGCGGACGGTGGTGCACCAAACGCCAATATCCGCGTTGGTTTCCTTTACAATCCAGCAAGGGTGAAGTTGAAGGAAGGTATCAAAGCAGGGGATGCAACGACTGCCGTTGGTTATCAAGACGGTAAATTAACGCTAAACCCAGGTCGAATTGACCCTGCGAATGAAGCATTTAATAGTAGCCGAAAACCGTTAGCTGCACAATTTGAATTCCAAGGTGAAGATGTCATCGTTATTGCGAACCACTGGAATTCTAAATCTGGTGACACGCCGTTATTCGGTGCCATTCAACCACCGCAATATAAAAGTGAAGCGCAACGCCAAAAAATAGCAAAAATTGTTTATGGCTTTGTTGAAGATATTAAAACAAAAAATCCAGATGCTAATGTTGTATCTTTAGGTGATTTCAACGACTATCAATTTGCTGCACCGCTTAAAATTCATGAAGGCGAATTGATGACAAATATGATTAATAAAGCAGAAGACGCTGATCGTTACACATATTTATATCAAGGGAATTCACAAGTATTAGATCATATTTTAGTTTCTAATAACCTGAAAGACAAAACATTGATTGATATACTTCATATTAATGCTGACTTTACAGATATGGCAGGCCGTGCAAGTGACCATGATCCTGTGATGGTGCAAATTGATTTGAAGAAAGGTTCAACGGTTGAACCGATTGAGGCTGAAATCACATATAACTTAAAGAACTTTAAGACAAACAAATTAACCATTACAAAGCCAAGTGTAGCATTACATTTAGATGCTGCGTCTGTTATTGCTGAGGGCGTATTCTTGAAAGGGAACTATGCTGAGCTTCACGGTGAAGGCTTTAAAACGACAAATGTTATCATCAATCCTGATAAAGCAGGTGCCATTGTTGACTTAAAAGGCAATACCTTTAAAAAGATCACGATTGATGGTAAAAATGTTCTTGAAATTAGAGGCGCAGAAAATATCGACTTAAAATTAATTGAATTGAAAAATGGTGCAACACTAGAGCAAATTAAATTTACGAATTCAAAAGGGGATCCCATTGTGGATCCTTCTTTACCTTCTGAAAACAAGCAACCAATCATAAAAAATCCAATTACAAATAAGACAGCTGCTGTAGGCACGGCAATTACAATTGATTTAACGGAACATTTCGCTGATCCTGATAATGACAAACTGACATTTACAGCGACAAAAGGGTCAATCATTGGCAATCTATTAACGCTAAATTTAGAAGCGGGTAGTTATATTGTGGGCGTTACTGCATCTGATGGGAAGAAAAGTGTAACTGCCATCTTTAGTGTTAGCGTAACGGCTAACAATGACTATTATGCTGCTGCCTATGACAAAGAAGGGCTAGCACTAAAAAAAGCGCTTCACGATATCATTTCAAATCAAAAAGTACTGTCGTATAATGCTGCTTGGGATGCATTAAAGTATACGGATGAAGATCCGAATAATCTAAATAATGTACTATTATTTTACTCGGGTAAATCAAGCCCTAAAACAAACAATGGCGGAGATGTAGGCAACTGGAATCGCGAGCATACATGGGCAAAATCACATGGTAATTTTGGAACGAGCAATGGGCCAGGAACAGATATCCATCATTTACGCCCAACCGATGTACAAGTGAATAGCTCTAGAGGAAATCTAGACTTTGACAATGGTGGTAGCCCAGTGTCTGGCTGCAATGGTTGCAAAAAAGACTCCGATTCATTTGAGCCACCTAATAATGTAAAAGGTGATGTCGCACGTATCTTATTTTATATGGCAACTCGTTATGAGTCAGGTGACAAAGTGGATCTTGAACTAAATGACAAAGTCAACAATGGAACAGCTCCTTTGCACGGAAAACTTTCGGTTCTTTTACAATGGCACCTACAAGATCCAGTAGATGATTATGAAAAACGACGAAACGACCGAATTTACGAAATCCAAGGAAACCGCAATCCATTTATCGACCACCCGGAATGGGTAGAAACTATTTATAGTAATAAAGCAGCGCTGAAAATGGTGAACTAGACACTAATAAGAAGCCCACTTCATTTGGATGTGAAGTGGGTTTTTAAGCATCTATTAAAGTGAATTTATCAAGAAATTGTGTTAGAAATTTTCTATGCTGTTCCTTTTGTATGATATTTTAGAAGTATTACAGAATAGAAGCAGCAATTGAATGTTTGAAAATAGTGGGGGTGAAGGAAATTGAAATGGAATGAATACACATTTAATGAATTAGATTTGGAACTTGTCTTTTTGATTCGAGATGAACTAAAAAAAGTGTTAGGTGAGAAAGCTGATGAAGCGCTTATGACTTCTGGTTTCCTCCATCGTTTACAAGAGAATCCAATCTATGTTCATCACTTTGACGAAGACTATTGGGTGAGCCATATTATAAAACGATTTCACAAATCGATAGCGGGTTAGATGAAAACAAAGATTTAAGAAAACATTGGGACGGATTCCTGGATATTAGATAGTTATCTTTTGTCCTTGTCCAATACCACCTATTGATTTACGAGTTATGTCGATTAAGCTTGCATTTCCGGTCAAAGGTGGAGACTCGGTTGAAGTGAATGGAGAAAAATACAAGGTTAAAAAAATTCTTGGGACTTATACACCATACTGTTCAACTTCTACGGTAGAAACCGCAATTTTACTGGCATGCTTGGTATCATTATGTAGAGTTATAACGACAAAAGGCAAGAATACTAATATAACAGTATTCTTGCCTCTTTATATTAAGGTCCTCATTATACTTATTTTTAAATAAAGGTGACAGGCACGCTTACTGCACGTCTAATAATTTCTTCAAATAGCTTCGACGGATAATAAAGAAGCTGCCTATAAATAATAGTAAAAAAACACTAATGCCGATTGCGGTCATTTCATAAAATGTCGAAGAAATGTAATCGCGCATGGCCAACATAACGCAAGCGAGTAGGATGCTTGCTAATGTAAAAGGGATAAAAACGAGCATGGCCAATTCTTTTGTGACGACGGAACTTACTTCTCGCATAGAAAGACCGATTTTACGAATGCCTGCATATTTTACTTTTTCACCTTCAAGTGATGTTTGTAAGTAAAAGTATAAAATGCTCATTGCTGCACTTAAAAAGATCAAACTAAGCATAAAGCCGATAAAGAACATGATACTTTTCACAAATTTCTCTGTAGCATATAAATCAATTTTCGAAGAGATTAAATGTGTATCTTGGTTAGAGGTAATAGTCGCTGAAATATTTTCTGCTACATCGATGTTGTTTGTCCAATCTTGAAGTTCAAAAGCAAACACTTTGTAGACAGGGAAATCAAGCTTCTCGTAAATGGCATCGGGCAAGATATAATAAACATTTTGAAACCCGGTTAGTAAAATATTTTGTTCTTGTAATCCGGCAAATTGCAGCTTCGGTACTGCATAGTCATTTATCATGTCGATCGCAGGACGAACGCCTTGAAAGCCAGCAGCCACGTAATATTCATCATCTTTTAATGTAATGCTTTCATGAAAAGCGAGTGCATTATAATTGCTTACGGACATAAACGCAATTCGTCGTTGTGCATCCGTTTTGAAAGCCGAATAATAGGCATCGTAATGACCCGCTTTGTTTAAAGTCGATTGAATATAGGTAATATCTTGTCGTTCTTGTACAAGTGAATTCCCAGGAAGGGAAGTATATTGGAAACTATAAGGATACAAGCTTTCCGTTCTCTCTTTCACGTTATAGTAAGAGCTATAGAGGACACTTGTACATAAAAATACACCGAGCAATAAAATCGTTAGTAAGTAGATTATATGCGCATGGGAACGACCCTTTGCCTTTAAGTTAGAAACAACAAGCATATTGGTTTTTCTATAATAGGAAGTGCCCTTGATTTTCATTCTTATTATCCATAGCATGCCTTGGGTAATGATGTAATAAATTGTTAACAGTGAGCTAATCATTAAGGCGATATAATACAGCATGCCTAATGACTCGACCCAAGTAAATTGTAATTTCATTGCAAGCAATAAAACACTACTCACGATCACTGATAGCAATAATTTAACAGGCGAGGAGGCAATAATTTTCTCTGTTATCACATCAGCTTTTAATAGTTGAATTGCTTCTTCCCGATTGATAAAGCGTGTAATAATTTTCGATACGATTAAAAACAAAATGCTGAACAGAACGACGGTTAACAAGATTGCTGCTAATGGTACATACATTCCGAATGTATTTGCTTGCAGCACACGTTTTGCAATCATTAAAAATAAAGGTGAAATAATAAGCCCTAGTGTGATTGCTGTCATAATGGCTGCACCACCAATCAGCATATTTTCTCTGAAAATCATTGTGCGAATTTGCTTCATGGATGCACCTGTAATCATAAACGTGCCGAGTGTTTTTGTTTTCTTTTTCAAAAATGCAAAAATAGAGTAAATGATAAAGATAAACGAGAAAATATAAATAAAGAAACTGGCAAACATCATCGTAATGCCAAGCGTACTATTTTGATCAATAGCAGCAAGCATTGGATGAAATGCTGTAATGGAAAATAGGAAGAACACTAAAATCGAAAAGACACTACTTAAAAAATAAGAAATATAAGTCCATTTATCACGTAAAATATTTTGTACAACAATATCATTAAATTTCATGCTGTCCACCACCTAAAAACGCAAGTGTGTCCATAATTTCTTGGTAAAATTGCTGTTTATTGTTGCCGCGCCTTACTTCGTTATAGAGAGAGCCATCCTTAATAAAAACCACACGCTGTGCAAAGCTTGCGACATAGGCATCATGTGTCACCATTAAAATCGCTGTTTTCAACGTTTGATGAATGGATTCCAATAATGCCATCACATCATTGACCGCTTTGGAATCTAAGTTTCCAGTCGGTTCATCGGCTAGCAATAAGCTTGGTTCATGAATAACAGCCCTTGCGATGGCTACCCGTTGTTTTTGTCCACCTGAAATTTCAAATGTGCGTTTCTTTAAAATCCCTTCAATACCTAATAGTTGAGCTACATTCGCTAAACGTTTGTGCATATCTTTTATATCAACCGAGTCTAATGCCAGTGGTAGTAAAATATTTTCTTCGACGGTTAAAGTATGAACAAGATTAAAATCTTGAAATACGAAGCCTAGCTCATTGCGACGAAATTTTGCTAGTTCGTCGTCATTCAGTTCGTATGGATTTTGGGCATTGATTGTTATAATGCCACTAGTTGGACGGTCAATTGTCGAAATGCAGTTAAGTAATGTTGTTTTGCCACTACCGGAAGGACCCATCACGGCAACAAATTCATTGTCAGCTAATTGGAAATCTATGCCCTTTAATGCTTTATAGACAACTTCTCCAGCATACTCCTTATGCAACTGTTGGACATGTAAAATTGTGTTTGACATGTATTCGTCACTCCTTGTGTATCTGTTGTACGTTAAGTATAGATACTTTCGTGATTCGCATATATCGCTATACATGACAGCAGTATGACAAAATTGTCATATCGCTTTTTTTATACTGTTCGAGAAATCGATGGTTATCGTTGTGGCGTTATTTGCTGATTGTAACTGGAATGGATGGTCTAAAGTTGTTAGGATGCGTTTCACTAAATACAGCCCGATACCAGTGGATTCTCCTTTAATGCGCCCTTTAGAGCCTGTGTAATACAAGTCAAAAATGCGTGCCATTTCATTTTCTGGAATGGTGTCGCCGTTATTTTTAATTTGTAAATGACCATCTTCAAAATGGATATTGACCACAGAATGACGTTCGCCATATTTAACAGCGTTACTTAATAGCTGATAAATAACGACCTTTAGCCATTTGCGGTCGGAGTAGAGCAGCACATCGTCTTGGATTGTGCATTTTGGGAATAGCTCTGCTTCAATAAAGTAATCTTTTAGTTCATTAATTACTTCTTGCACAACACGCTTAAGCTGTATAGGCTCTATCTTTAAATCGGCCAATAAATTCGTCGAGCGACTGTATGTCAGCAGTTGATTTAACGAAAAATTCAGCTTGTCACATTGGGTTTTCACCTTTTGCCATTCAACGAGTAAAGACATATCTTTCCCTTGGTTGGACTGAATCAGTAGTTGAATCACGGAAAGGGGCGTTTTCATTTGATGCACAGAGTGTGAAATGAGCACTTGCTGCTCCTGTGAAAACTGCTTGTGCTGTTCTTCTTGGGCTAGCAGTATGTTTTGGATCGATTGCAATTGCTGGGCATATGCTTTTTCGTACGGAGCCAGTGGACGGTAAATAACTTGTAAATTATTTTTTGCGATATGTGCATACATTTTTTTGCGGCGTACATAACGCACATACAATACGAGCACTAACAGTACTGTCGCTAAAAATACAAAGTAACCGTAATGGTTGTCAAAGCCATCAAGCACTTGCATTGCGATAGGAAAGCATATAAACGTCAAGAGATAGAGAACAATAACGCTTAAATGGTCTTGTAAAAATAGCTTCATATCGATTTCTCCGATAATTGATAGCCGATGCCACGAATTGTCGTAATTTCTAATGACGAGTGAATGGCTTCTAATTTTTTACGTAGCCTTACAATATTGACCGTAAGCGTATTTTCTTCAACAAATGTTTCATCATCCCAAATGGCGCTTAGCAGCTGCTGTCTCGTCACGACATTCGGGTATGCTTCAAAAAGTATTGTACAAAGTCGTAGCTCTTTGACCGTTAGTAGTTCTTCCTTGTCGGTAGTGCTTAATCTGACCGTATCAATGTTTAACGTTGTATTGCCTTTTTGAAGAATACGAGCCGTTGCATCCATCGCATATTCACCATATGTGCGACGAATTTGTCCATTGATTTTTGCTAACACCACTTCGAGCGAGAAAGGCTTTGTAATAAAGTCATCCGCACCGTTTTCAATCCCATAAACTTGATCGGCATCACTCATCCGAGCAGACAAAATCATAATGGGACAGTTCGAAACTTGCCTAATTTTCCGGGACCAATAGTAGCCATCAAAGGCAGGGAGGTTAATATCCATTAAAACGAGGTGCGGTTGAAGTGCTTGAAAAGCCTCGAGCACTTTATCAAAATTGTCCACAATAGTGCCTTGATAGCCGTATTTAGCAAGTTGGTTTTTTAATGTTTGCGCGATATCCATGTCATCTTCAACGATTAATATTTTATACATTTTATACCCCTCTTATAGATAGAAGCTTTCTTCTATCTTTATCACGAATCGATTTCAATATACGCCAAATTTTGCATATTTGCTATTCTAAACGAAAGCATTTGCTGTCCGCGAACAAAGTAGATTACAAGTATCACCATTGCAAACATCGACAAACTATGACATGCTTAATAGATTGATAAAAGTACTAGGAGAATGTTGTAGTGATTAAAGAGTGGGATTTACTACGAGTGGTGGCATGTCTATCCATTTTACTATTGCATACATCATCGTGGATTATTATGGAGGTTGGGGTAGAGCCGGAGCAGCAGTTTTACTTGTTTTTACGCATTGCGCTTTGCTATGCAACACCGACGTTTATTGTGTTATCCATTTTAATATTGTCGAATCGTTATCGTGAGCGACTACCGAGTAATTTTTGGTCGAGTCGTATTCAATATATTTTTGTGCCTTTTTTAGTGTGGGCTTTTTTAGATGCGTTATTAGTGGAGTCGATTTATCGAAAAGGTTTGCTCTGGGACAAGTACTATCATAACGTAGTGTCTGGTGAGTTTGTAGGTTGGTTTGTCGTCGTCATTATGCAACTATATGTGATTATAGCGCTGATGAAGCGGTTTAAATGGTCGATCGCTTGGTTTTTACCTATTAGTGCGTTAATTACACTTGTGCATCATGCGATCATTCAGTTACCATATCCTATTTTTGAGGACAATGTGATGGTAATTCGTTTACTATTTACAGGGTGGCTCGGGTATTTTGCTGTGGCTTATGCACTTGGTGTTTATTATGAACAGATTGCGGGGGTGGCGAAGAAATACCGCGGTGCAACTGTAGTATTTGTCGTGCTATCTATGGTGTTCTTATATATCCGTGTACAACTGGGCTACACAGAAGTGCATTCGAGACGACTGGATTTAGTGCCACTTGTCATTAGTGTTGTACTTTGTGTAATCGCCTGGGGACAGGCACTACCATCGACGAAGGTCGTTCGTCTAATTAGTCAATATGCCTTTATGATTTACCTTATCCATTGGGAAGTGCTGCGCCTATCAACTAGCTGGTTCGTGGCGCATTTTGACAGCACAATAACTCGTGTTCCAATGCTTCTGCTGTGGACGCTTGTTGTTTGTATCGGACTGACAAAGCTCTTGTCATTCCTACCATTTAGCCAATGGATTGTTGGTAAACTGAAGAAACGTTAAAAGCAGTGATTTCTAAAGTAGAAATCACTGCTTTTTTTGTAGTTGGTAGTGCGTCGCGAATCGCTGGTAGATTAGGATGAATCGCGGGTAAACCTGAGCGAATCGCTGATAAAACCCTTGGAATCGCCACTAAATTCGTGCGAAACGCCACCAACACTGTGGAAAACGCCACTAACGCAGTGCGAATCGCCACAAAACTTGTGCGAATCGCCATTAAACCCGTGCACCTCGCCACAAACTTTGAGAGAATTCACCATGAAACATTGCTGATGCTTCAAGCCACGAACGATGTTTACTCCGGCATTAATTTTAAATTACGATCATTATAAGCAAGAACGACATAGTCTGGTTGCATGCTTTGTAAGTAAGGAATGATTTCTTTATCCAAATAACGTAAGTCCAAAATAGTTAGCGTTTTAAAGTGACTGGCTACGTGAAATTGGATGGTGTTAAAGTATGAATCTTTAATGACGACGAGGTGCCTGTCGCTGTCATAGTTTTCATTGACAATAGTGAGCTCGGCAAAGTCACGGCTGTAAGCTTCGGCATAGTTCACGACTGTATCGGCACTCATTTGTTTGGCGCGACCGTACACTGCTTCATACGGTGCAGTGACGCCACCTTCAATCGTACCGTCGTAAATTGTAAATTGTGATGCGAACGAAGCGGGCTCGTTGTAGCAGATTTGTTCATCATTCTCGACGGTCATATACAGAATTTTATTCCATGAGCCGGCGAATTGATTTGGTAAACAAAATGTCTTCTCTTCATCATATGGAATGGGTGCTATCGTTTCGCCAAGTCGTTCGCTTAGTGTGTTAATAAGTGCCTCGTAACCAGAGTACGCACCACGGATTGTCCAGTGATGATCGGTTTTATAGAAGTTGCGTTTCGCAGAAAAATCATCCTGCATGTTATTATAAAGACGAACATTGTCTACCCCAGCTGCTGTGACCAATTCGTGCAGTTTTGTATTGTTGGTAATCCCCGCATCGTCAGGCATATAGCTTGGACTAGGCTCACGTGAGTAAGTTGCCTTTGCGGGTAGTGAGTAAAATGTAAACGGAATATGTTTTTCGGCTAACCCCTCGCTTAAACGTTGTAAATCAGAGGCAAAGGAAGCTAGCTCTTCTTCCGATTTTGCTGCGGCTGGTTTGGAAATAATCCAGCCACTTTTATCATCTACTGCGTACTTATCGTTTATATACGTTTTGCCTACAATGCGCTGAAAATTAACATAATTGCGCATCCATGTATCACGTGCAGGAAACTGATCCGAAATATAAGTTTCAACTTGTTTGGACCAATCACCTGAAAAGATTTCCTGTGGACTAGGCGTGATGTTGGCAGATGCTAATGCACGGTTTTCCATTTCTGATTCCGGGCGATCCACAGTTAATACATGCACGACGAAGCCACCGAAAATGATGCAAAAAAATGAAATTGGTAATAGATACGTTTGAATTTTTCGCATGATGTCCCACCTAAAATCTAAAGTAAATGAATGGATTATGTGTTGCGTTTACTAAAAACATCGTAATAAATAACAAAAGAGCACCATAGTAAATGGTTTGCGTAACGCGTAGGCCCCAATCAAAAGATAGGGAAGTGCTAGCCTTTTGCTCGCTCCAATTGTGATAAATCTTATAAATCGGCATCGCAAAAATAATTGCGATAACAAAGTAAAGAGCATAATCCTTTGTCAGTAAAATCGTTTCATAATTGTACAATGGAGCATCCGTTAACCCAAACATTGTTTTGATAAATGCAAATGCGTATGTAAAGTCATTCGCTCTAAAGAAAACCCAGCCAATCATGACAATAATCAGAATATACATATGTCGTAATACACGTGGAATGCGCGTTAACCATTTCAGCAGAACCCATTTTTCCAGGCAGATTAATATCCCATAGTAAAAGCCCCAAGCCATAAAAGTCCAGCTTGCCCCGTGCCAAAAACCAGTTAGTGTCCATACCACAAGTAAATTGCGATATAGCTTCCATTCGTGGCTTACGCGACTACCACCGAGTGGGAAGTAGACATAATCTCTAAACCAACTGCTGAGTGAAATATGCCAGCGACGCCAAAAGTCAGTAACAGATTGTGCTATATACGGATAGTTAAAGTTTTCTTCAAATTTAAAGCCAAAAATACGAGCTAACCCAATCGCCATATCACTATAGCCTGAGAAGTCGAAGTAGATTTGTAGGGAGTAAGCTAAAATCCCAATCCACGCAGTACCTGTTGTTAAATCCCCACCAGATAAGCTAAATACATGATCAGCTATTTCACCCATTGGATTGGCAATCAGTACTTTTTTCGCCAAGCCTTGCACAAAGCGGCGCGTCCCAATCATCCAATCTTCTGAAGTAGCAAGACGTTTTTTTATTTGCTCAGCGACTGATTGATAGCGAACGATAGGTCCGGCAACGAGCTGCGGAAATAAAGTAATGAAAAGTGATAAATCCAAGAAATTGCGCTGTGCTTTGACGTCTTTGCGATAAACATCGATGACATAACTAAGTGCTTGGAACGTGTAAAACGAAATACCAATTGGCAGTGGCACAGCCTGCCATTCAATCGGTTGCGCTAAATAATTGTTAATAATGTCTACGAAAAAGCCCGCATATTTGTAATAGCCTAAGATCACTAAATTACTGACAATTACTAACCAAAGGAGCGTTTTGCGCTTTGATTGTGAAGCGGTGTTTTCAATGACGATACCGAGCACATAATTGAGCACAATGGATAACATCATTAAAAGAACATATTTCGGTTCACCCCAAGCATAGAAGAACAAACTGGCCAACAGTAAAATCGTATTGCGTAACATCTTCGGTGAGATGAAGTACAAAACAATTACTAATGGCAAAAAGACATATAAAAAAATAAGACTACTAAATACCATTTCTGTCAAATCCCCATCTCTGTAAATAATAGAACTTCTTAAATCGCGGATAGAATGTCGCGAATCACTGGTAAACTCAGGCCAATCGCCGATAAAATGCCATGAATCGCCGATAGACCAGAGCAAAACGCGGATAGAATGCCATGAATCGCCGGTAGACCAGGGCCAATCGCCGATAGAATGCCATAAATCGCTGGTAAACCCAGCTATACCGCGGATAGGAGCTCAGTAACTGCAGATAGAATAAAGTCTACTTATCTATATTCTGGTTTCCAAAAAAACTTAATCCAATTTTCCAAGGGAATAAATGAATAAATTACCTATATTATTGTAACGTAAATTCATGAATTGTTCACTATTCCATTAAGAGGGGAATTTGGCTTAGTAAAAAAAACCTGGAAGGAAAAAAGTCTCAAGACGCGTGGGTAAAATGGTATATTTTATGCGTAAAATCTACGTTTTACCACTAATTATTGGGTGGAAGATGATATATAAATGGACTAAAATTTGTATTTGTAACCAATAATGCATTACCGTTACCACATCTTTCATTCCAGATATTTCACATGGAAATATATGTTCTACTTCTCTTATAATAGAATCGTAGTCATAAAAGTGGCTAATTTATCTAGGAGGTTTTTAGACATGAAACAAAAATATAGCAAATGGGTTGTCGGCGCAGCATCAGCAGCTCTAGTAGCATCAGCAATTGTACCAGTAGCTAGCGCAGCAAGCTTTTCTGATATTGAATCAAGTGATCACAAGGACGCTATCTTAGCATTAGCGGACGCAAACATCGTAGGAGGTTACACTGACGGTACATTCAAACCTAACGCAGTAGTAACACGCGGTAACGTAACAAAATTCTTAGGTAAATGGTTAGTATCAGAAGGTTATGAAATTCCAGCTGACTACAAAACAGTAGCTCGTTTCACTGACCTTCCAACTTCAGCTCCAGACCAAGAATTATTACAATATGCAGCACTTGTTAAAGACGCTGGCGTATTCAAAGGTTCTAACAACAAATTAATGCACACAAACAACATGTCTCGTGAACAAATGGCTGTTGTATTAGTACGTGCTATCAACACTGTATACGGTGTAGATTTAGTAGCAGATTACAAAGAATCTGAATTCAAATCTGCAATCACAGACTTAGATAAAGCTACAGCAACTGAAAACCGCGAAGCAATCATCGCTTTAGAATATGCTGGTCTTACAAACGTTAAAGCGTTCAACCCTAAAAACTCTTTAACTCGTGGTCAATTCGCATCATTCTTAAACCGCACAATCACTAACGTTGCAGGTTTAACTGTTAAAGAAGCGAAAGCAGTAGATGCTACTACATTAGAAGTAACTCTTTCTGATGACACGAAACACACTGTAAAATTAGAAACTCCACTTGAAGAAAACAAAGCAACTAAAGTAGAGTTCGAAATCGAAGGTAAAACTTATTCTGCTGAAGTTACTTATGAAGTAACTAAATTTAAAGTAGAAACAGCTAACGCTACAAACGGTACAATCACTGTTAAATTAGCAGAAAAAGCTGAAGCAGTAGAAGCTAAAAACTTCACAGTAACTCAAGCTATCAACGGTGGCGAAGCTACAGTAGTAAAAGCTTCTTCAGCAGTACTTGCAGCTGACGGTTTAACTGTTACATTAACAGTTGATAAAGTAGCAGCTCAAGAAACTACTGAACAATCTGTTGTTTACACTGTAAACGAAGTTGCAGCTCCTGCATTTGTTGTTGATGCTTCAATTTTCAAAGTAACTTCAGTTACTGCAATTAACGGTAAAACTGTAGAAGTTAAATTCTCACAAGCTGTTAAAAAATCAACAGTTGTTAACTCTGGAAAATTAGTAAATGTTTCATTTACTTCTTTAGAAACTCCAGCTAAAACAATCACTTCAGCATCAGCTGACGCAGAATTAAGTGAAGATGGTAAAACATTAACAATTACTGCACAAACTTCAGAAGTATTTGAAGGTCGTTACCAAGTAAAAGCTGAAAATGTTGAAACAACAAAATCAGAAAAATTACCAAAATATGATGAAATCATTAACTTAGGTAAAGATACAGTAGCACCATCAATCGTATCAGCTACAAAAGTTAACGCTACTACAACTAAAGTAACTTTCTCTGAAGCTGTTACAGTAGCTGCTAATAGCATTACTTATAAATTAGCTGACGGTACAGTAGTTCCTGCTTCTGATGTAACTGTAAATTCTTTAACAGGTAAAGAAATTACATTCACAGTTGCAACTGGTAAATATGTTGGTAAAACAATTAACGCAACAATCGTTGGTGCTGTAGATGCAGCAGGTAACCTTTTAGCGCCAAACCCATCAACATTCTCAATGCAAGTTGGTGATAAAGACGGAGTTGCTCCAACAGTAACATCTGTAAAATCATTAGCTGCAAATAAATTAGAAGTAGTATTCTCAGAAGAAGTACAAGGATTTGCTACAACAGACGCTTCTACAGCAGCAGCAAACTTCACTTTAACTGGTGGTACAGTAGCTCCAGTAACTGCAACGAAAATCGAACAAGATACAACAGATAAAAAGAAATATGTTGTAACTTTAAATGGTTCTGCAATTACTAGCCCTGCAACTTCAGCTCTAGGCGATGCAAAAGTAATTAAAACTAACATTACTGACCTTTCTGGTGAGCCAATGGCAGCAGACTACAATTCAATTGTTACTGTTACAGCTGATACTACAGCACCTACTTTAGTATCTTCTTCAGTAGTTACTGAAGCAGGAATTAAATATTTAGAATTAGTATTCAGTGAATCAATGGATGCTTCAGCACCAATCGCTATCTCTGGTACAGCTACTTCTTATAAAGATTTCGTGACTACTACTGGTGCATTAACACTTGGAACACTTTCACAAGGTGCTTCTGATAAAGTAGTACGTGTTGCATTAGCAGATACAAAATTTGCTGGCGTTGCTCTTGACGCTGGTACTAAATATGACTTTAAAGTTACAGCAAAAGATGCTAACGCTGTAGAAACTACATCACCAATCGCTGTTTCATTCACAAATGAAGCTGTTGCTAGCACTAACAAACCAGTAATTGAAAACGTTACTGCAAATGTTATTGCTCCTGGTAATGTAACTAACAACACAATCGATTTAGTATTCGACCGTGAATTAGATGGTGCTTCAGCAACTAACGCAGCTAACTATACTATCGCTGGCGTAACTGTAAAATCTGCTACATTAGCAGCAGTATCAGGTGGAAAACAAACTGTTACATTAACTTTAGATACTAACGAATTAACTGGTAACCGTGCGATTACTGTTGCAAACGTTAAATCTAAAGCTGGTATTGTAATGGATACTTTCTCTGGTCTTGTTAACTTAACTGAAAACGTTAAACCTGAAGTTAAGTCTGCAAAAGTAACTGGAACAAAAACTATTGAAGTGACATTCTCAGAAGTTATCGATGGTTTCGCAGATGCTGATGACTTTGTTATTAAAGCTGGTGCAACAACTTTAGCATATGGTACTACAGCTAATACTTTATCAACAGATGGTACTAAATTAACAATCACGCTTGATTCTGCACTTACTGCTGCACAATTAGCTGAAACAATTACTTTAGAAACACTTGTTGGTGGTACTTCTCCAATCGTTGACAAAGCTGCTACACCTAACCAAGTTAAAACTGGTATTGTTACAGTTGCTAAATAATTTAAGTTTATAATCTAAGGATTCCTTTTATAGGATTAATTGATTATAAAAAACCCTGCACGAGAGCAATCTCTGCAGGGTTTTTTAAATTTAACAATACAGTTGATAGCCCTATCATCGATAAAGATGTTAGGGCTATTTATATTTTTAGATGGTTTAACAATACATAACTATGAATCATTATGAAACTTTTCCTATTAATCCCACGTATTATCATAGTATGATAGATAAAATGTGTAGGGGGTTGAGCGGATGAAGCGAAACAGTTTATTTCATGGGGCAATTGTTGCGGCATTAGCGACAAGTGCTATTGTCGTGGTGCCGACAGCGCAGGCAGCTGAAGGTTTTAGCGATGTGGATATGTCTAAAGAATATGGTGCAGCGATAAAAGATTTAGCCGGGCGAGGTATAATTAATGGTTATGCAGATGGGACGTTCAAGCCGTTTGCGGATGTGACACGTGGACAAGTAGCTAAAATTTTAGCGAACTTATTGAATTTAGATACACAAAAAGTGGTTGATCCGAAATTTACGGATGTTCAACAAAGTGATGAATACTATGGCGCGATTGCGGCATTAGCCAATGAAGGGATTGCATCTGGTTTTGCGGACGGGAGCTTTGGTATAAATCAAGCCATTACACGCGAGCAGTTAGCGACAATGTTAACGGCTGCTTATCAACTAGTAAATGATACAAACGATTGGACACTACCATTTACAGATATTGTGAAATATTCCGATGCCTATTATGCGGTTGGTCCTTTGTTTGAACATAATATTACAAAGGGAATAACAGCGACTACATTTGGCTTAAAAGAAACAGTGAAGCGTTCGCAGCTGGCCTTATTTATTCAGCGTATTGAAGCGATGCAAGCAAAACGTGTAATGCAAAAATTTTCTGCTCGTGATTTAGGTGCAAGTCAATTGGATGCTTATTCTTATGACAATGTTGCGACAGATGGTGAACATGAATTTTTCAAAATTCACCATACAACGAATGGTATAACAGTGGAGGCATTGCGAGAAGGCTCGGGCTACTTTATGTTGATTGGCTACAATATCGATCAGGATGAAAACTATGAGGTCGTTGATACTCAAAAGTACAAAGTCGTTGTGACAGAAGTTGACGGCAAGCTTCAACTTAATTGTCAGCAAACGGATGAAATAACACCTGGCACAGCATTACTATTTGAAGAGGAGTTAGGTTTTGATCCAATTCATATTCAATTAACTACTGCTAAAGGTTATGACGTGAGTGACAAAGTCTTTGTCTATCAACCATTTAATTTTGATGGCTGGGAGCAAGAAAGCATTCCGCAAGGCGGCAATTATGAGTTGAAGTTATTGCAAGCGGGGGATTATATCGCGACATTGTCTGATGATAAAGGCCATTCCGTGCGCGTAGGCATTCGAGCGGAAACGGATGGCTATGATATGTACACGTCAGCAGCTCTTGAAAAAAGTAGTGCATTTATTCCAACGAGTGATATAGGCTTTACCGTAAAAGATGTAAGTATTGAGCAATACACAGGGGCAATGATTGATGACAAAATTGTGGATGTTGAACATTCAGCTGACGGTGTAACGCTTAAAAAAGTTGGCAATGGAGATGCGCTTTTTGCCATTCGCCTAGATGGTACAAATGGTGAAAAACTCTATGTGCACGGCATGATGTACGAGTTATGTGGAATATCATCTATGTACTATGAATTAGCAACACAACAAGATATGGAAAATGCATGGTGAATCGCGGGTAACCTTAAAGAAATCGCTGGTAGAACTCCTGGAATCGCGGGTAAACTAGTGTGAATCGCCAGCAAACCTGGAGAAACCGCCACTAAAAATCGCCACTAACTTTGGAGAAATCGCCAAATACCCATGATAACATAGCCTAATTAAAGCCTTTTGTATGGTGATGCGTCATCTAACTATACAAGGGGCTTTTTATCGTAGTTGTAACATATTTTGTGAAATATGAATATGGATAGAGCGATGACTAATTTTCCTCATTCTATAAAATTGTCCAATAAGGGAGGACTCCATGAAACCCCGCATTTTAATTGCCAGTCCTGTGCGACAAAAACCTTCTATTTTAGCTTATTTTCTATTTTCACTTCAATCGTTAGAGCAAGAAGAACTTGAGATGGATTTTTTATTTATCGATGATAATGACGATCAGCAATCAACGGAGCTTTTAACATTGTTCCAATCCAAAATCGAACGCGTAAAAATTTTTAAAAATGATCAAAAAAATGACCTATATATGAAGGATGAACATACACATTATTGGACAGATTCACTCATTGAAAAGGTCGCCAAAATGAAAGATTCAATTATTGAACATGCCATCCAATTACAATATGATGGATTGTTGCTGATTGATTCTGATTTACTGTTGTATCCAAGTACAGTGCAAAACTTATGGAACGAGCAAAAAGATATTATTACAAATATATTTTGGACGCAATGGCATCAAAATGACGATGCGCTACCGCAAGTTTGGATGATGGATGAATATACGTTATATCAAATAAATAATGGAGAAAAATTAGATGCCATCGAAATCGCCAATCGAACTTCTGCTTTTTTAGAGAAATTAAAAGTACCGGGTGTTTATGAAGTAGGGGGGCTAGGGGCTTGTACATTAATAAGTCGACAAGCACTTTTAAAAGGTGTCCGTTTTAAACAGTTGAAAAACCTATCTTTTTGGGGTGAAGATCGACATTTTTGTATTAGAGCTTCCGCTTTAGAATTACCGTTATTCGTAGATACTCGTTTCCCTGCATTTCATATTTATCGGGAATCTGATTTACTCGGAGCTGAAACATTTAAAAATGAAATCATTATCCCTTATAAAAAAAACGTCACAGTTAGTTTATGTATGATTGTTAAAAACGAAGAGCAAGTGTTAGCTCGGTGTTTATCTTCCTTACAAGGATTAGTAGATGAAATCATTATTGTTGATACAGGTTCCACCGATAAAACGAAAGAAATTGCTAAGCAGTTTACTAATCACATTTATGATTTTCAGTGGGTCGATGACTTTGCAAAAGCGCGCAATTTTTCATTTAGCAAAGCGACAAAAGATTATATTTTATGGCTAGACGCTGCTGATCTTTTACATGAAAGGGAAAGAACACATTTTTTAAACTTAAAAAAAGTTCTTATTAATATTGAAGCAGATAGTGTAATAATGGACTATTTTTTAGCAGTCGATCAGCATGGAAATCCGACATACAGTGTTAAACGAAACAGGCTCGTAAAACGTTCTTGTCATTTTAATTGGGTTGGGGCAGTACATGAATACTTGTCCGTCCATGGTACTGTTATTCAAAGTGATATCGCGATTACACATTGCAAAGAACAAGCGCACACAGATCGAAATTTGAACATTTATAAACAGCGCGAAGAGCAAGGAAAGCCGTTTTCTGCACGGGATTTGTTTTACTATGGAAATGAATGTAGAGACCAAGCGTTGTATGAAGAAGCGATTGAGAAATATAATCAATTTTTAGCTACAAAACAAGGTTGGATTGAAGATGAAATAGCTGCGTATTTAAATTTAGCAGACTGTTATGAAAAGCTAAAAGCGCGGGATAAACAGTTGCAATTTTTAGTTAAACCATTATCCTACGGCACGCCACGCCCAGAAATTTGTTGTCGCTTAGGTGCAAGGTTTTTACAAGATGAACAATATGAACAAGCCATCTATTGGTATGAACAAGCGACATTAGTGAAAAACAAGGTAATGCAAGGGAATTTAGTTGAACATGCAGCTTGGACTTGGCTTCCATATAGTCAATTAGCTGTTTGCTATGAACAACTTGGACAGCATGACAAAGCAGAAGAATATCGGTGCCTGGCACACGAACAATTCTGAATTGTTCGCGTGCCAGGCACTTACACAATTCCCACACAATTCAACAGCAAAAAAGTGTTAGCGTGACGACAGTCACGCTAACACTTTTATTAATTAAAAAATAATATATTTCACGTAATCTTTCCAACCGACTTCTTTGAAATGGTGCCAGTCAATTTTTTTCACAGGCATTGAACAAAAAGTACGTGCTAAAATATTGCGCTTTTCATTTGGCAGCATTGGTGTGCCTTCATCGAAGTAGCTTGTAAAAATGGTTGAATCTTTCGTTGTAAAGGCAACATCAATATCCTCAAGACGGATTTTTCCATCCTCATCGATAATATAAACGCTCTTGGCACCTTTTACTTTTTTGACCCAAGAAGACTTCACTTTATACGCATCGAAAGCTTCATTTACGACAATTGAAGCTTGGCCAACTGTTGAAAACGGAATATTTTCTAACATATCGTCCTGTTGTAACGTTACTTCATAATTCGTAGGCTGCGGTAGTTTTGCTGTTTTGGCTAATTCATTTGCCCATAGTGTGTCTTCATTTGTTGCAATCATTTGCTTTTCAAGGACAACACCAGTTAGTTCATCTTTAACATGCTGTAAGTCAATATCGACCCTTTGCCCAGCCGAAACCTTTTGCCATTCATCTTCCGATAAGTAAGCAAGCACTGCTTTTTCTGTAGAATAAATTTCAAAGGTTACTGTGCCAGCTTCGTCCGTTATATTAGAAATAACGCCGTCAACTGGGCTTATGACACCTTGGCGTGCCTGGATTTGTGCAATTTGTGCATCCATGACCGCAATTTGACGAGTGGCCTCGGCAATATGGCGATTTAAAATAGCCACTGCCGTAGAAGGTGTATTTTGCTGAGCTAATTCTAATTTAACTGTGACATTTAATTTATCACTAATTTGATCGGTATTAATAGAACTTTTAGGATTGGCTTTATCGCCAAAATCGGATTCCACTTCGGATAAAGCAGATTCTAAATCGCTTAATTCAGTTTCATAGGCATCACGTTCAGCCTCAAGCTTCGTTAACTCATCGTCAACTTCCTCTGTTTTATAAGTAGCGAGTAAATCCGATGCTGTAATGTTCTGTCCTCGCTTCACGTTTACTGCGGACAAGCTTTTCGCATCTGCCGCGATTGTATACGTTTGTGCGGGTGCAACAATAGCATCCTTTTTCACCGTTTCTACACGGTCACCAGTAGTAGCTCGCTGAAATTCATCGACGAAATACGAACGGGCTACTTTACTATTGTCTTTGAAAACGAAAAAGGCATTGACGCCAACTAGAAGCGCTATCACGATAATACTAATGCTAGTCCAAGGTCTGGATTTAATAAAACGCATCATCCTAACCCCCTTGTAATCCATTCTTGTAGTGGTAATACGCTAATCAGTCCAACAAAAACAGCCATTAACACTTGCAGTATAATAATTTTGACTAACAGTGCTTTGCGATCAGACGCTTCCTCCCACTTGGAAAGGAACGTAAAGTGTACAATAATTGTTAGCACAGTTGTTACGGTTAATTGATTAATAATAAATAATACAACATCCTTATCGAGTACTTGCTGAACAGCAGGGGCAAGTGACAAGAAGGAGAACGTTGTAGAGTAGCCAACTGCGTAGAACACGGCAAATAAAATCGTTTTTTCAATTAGTAAAAATGCCATCACATACAGCTGCACTTTTTGAATCCATTTATAAGGTATGTCCGTTAATAAATATAAAATATATGTAACGCCGTAATAGTGGAAGCAATAATAAATAATTCCCCAAACAATGGCTCCGACCATTGACAGCAAACGGGCTGTATAATATTCATCTTGCTGATTCATTGCAAATAAAGATGTTAAGCTTTCAGTGCCCATTCCCCAAAACTCCCGTATCGCAAAAAGGAGCATAAAGAGTATGAAAACCGTGATGGCTCTTTTTTTATAGCCTCTTATTTCTCCTGCTTCCATAGCCTGTGTAAAGATCGTGGGGTGCGTTAAGCTATGCCAAAACTTGTAGTGATAAAACATATCTAGCTCCCTTTCTAGTAAATTAAATATTAAAGATGTAGTATACACCTAGTTTCAGATGAATGACATAGTATAAATGCTAGTTTTTTCAAGGAATTTTCTCAATATCGCGGGACTTTTATGAGCTAAAAATAAAGCGTCCGATGCGGGATAAATGCGTCTTCCATAATTATATAGTATTCTAACAATAACTTCCTTTAAAAAGTCTATTCTATCTAAAAATAGCAATTATCTGTAAGTTAGTAAAGGAAGTATGTGAGTTTACTAGAATAGCTTGAAATCAAGTGATGATTACCGATACTTAATATAGTAGATTCGCAATAAATGATACATATCTATGTTCCTATATAACGTAATCAGAAAGGATGAGCAAGTTGAAGAAACCTTTAAAAGTAGGTGTCTTAACAAGCATTTTATTAACACCAGCAGCACTTGCTAATGTACAAGAAGCACAAGCGCAAACGGTAACACAAGCTGAACAAGTCGCTTATGTGAATGCCGTAGCAACAATAGAAACGAGAAATAAAACGATTGAGCAGTTTGGTAAACTGTCAGAAACATCTTCAGCAAATGACATGGTCATTGCAGATGGCGATGTCCAAGTGTTAAGTACGGATGATTTCAATGATGATGAGATCGCATTTATTACAGAAAAGTACAATTATGTAGTCGCACAACGAGATTCACTCAAGAAGTTAACTGATATTGGTAAAAGTATTACTGCCTTATCTTATTCAAGTAAAACATTTATAGCTGATGTCAAAAAAGTGCAAGACGCCTATGACAACTTTTTAATACCCTATAATGCTGATCAACAAACTTTCAAAGATGCTGTCAATACAGCATTAGCCAATGATGCTAAAAACATTGTCTCAGCAGTTCGCGGCACAGCTCTGCAATACGGCTACGATGACACTGAACGTAATAACTACTTTAAAAAGAACGGGGCAGATATCGCCAAGCTTATAAAAATGACGGGCGATGCAACTGCGGCAGAAAAAACGATTACTAATTTAAATGATTTAATTACTAAAATAGGAAATTCAGCTAGCTCTAGCGATATCGCTGATGCTGCAATGAAAGTTACGGAAAGCTATAACAAACTAACAACAGACCAAAAGAAAATTATTACAGCCTACAATCCAAACAATGCAGCTGTAACGCCCTATAAAAAATATACTGATGTATTAGTAAACTTATCTGCTGCAGATAAAGTACGCATTAGCATTGAACAATTAGTAGTTAAGCAACCAGCAGATTTCCCAAATGCCGCAAGCTTTATTAGTGCTGTGACAGCCATTGAATCTGCTTACAACAATTTAAAGGACGAAGACATAAAACGTTTAGTTTCCAATTATGGCGATTTAGTACCATACCAAGATGCGGTCAATGTGTCTAAGCAAATTACGGCGTTGCGTATATCCAATAGTGATGCGTACCGTGTGGCAGTAGCCGCGGCAAGAACGGATTTTGATAAACTTGCTAAGAAGGAATTTGTGATCAATAAGGCAGAACTCGTATTAGCTGAGGCGAATATTGCAGCTGCAAAAGAAATTGAAAAACTTATTACTGATATTGCAACAGCTCCAGATGTAATCTCTAAAATTGAAGAAGCGCGTAAAGCATATAACACGCCGGCAGGGCAAAATATCGACGCAGCAAGTGTGAAGAAAATCGTCAACAATTTGGCGCAGTTAACGAGCTGGGAAAGTTCACATAAAACAGTGTTAAATGTGATTACTTTAGTTGAAAAACTAGATCCCGCAGCGAGAGATTATACAAAAAAAGCGAAGGCTGCTAACACAGCTTATTTAAAGCTAGACGCCATCAAGCAAGCCTATGTCAAAAGCTATAAAAACAATAGCTTAAAAGATCAAGTAGATGCGATGAACATCATTGATCCAATATTAGCTTTAAGTACTTCACGCAAAGACTACAAGGAAACAGTAGCCAAATTGCTTGAAGCCTATACGAAACTTTCACCAACAGCGCAAGCATTAGTAACGAACTACCCAGCGCTTATAACTGCACAAGGCTTTATCGAAACTGCTCAGCAGTTCGATGATAAAATCATCGCTTTAGCAAATGAACCGGACGCTTCATTTGTTGCAAAAGTAGTGGCTTTATCTGCTGAATATAAAGCAATGGACAAAAATGCGAAAAAATTAGTGACACAATATAAAACATTAACGTCATATGAGAAAAACAATGCCAATGTTGTAAAAGTGATTAATTTAATCGCTGCTTTAAATCCAACAAATAAAGACTATACGAAAAAGGTAATTGCAGCTCGTAAAGCATATAATGCTTTAGATACAGCTTCACAAAAGCGTGTAACAAACTATGAACAGTTAACAGCTGTTGAAGATGTGGCATCATTAATTGGTTTAATCGAAACATTGAAGCCAACGAGTAAGACATTTTTAAATGATTTAAAAACGGCACGTGCGAATTACGATGCACTGCCAGAAGAAAAACAGCAGGCAATCATTAACTATGACAAGCTTGTAACGGCAGAATCTGAGCTAAATTCAGCAAGTGGCGTGATAGCATTAATTGAAGCGGCAGATCCTGCAGCAGAAGACTACTTAACAAAACTAATGAATGCTCGTGTTGCCTACGATAAACTATCAACAGGGCAAAAGAAGCTTGTTTCAAATATTAAATTGTTAACAGACCGTGAAAAACAAGTAAAACCGATTTTATCTGTCATGGTGCAAATAGATAGTTTAGATCCTAGCACAAGCAGCTTTGTCAGTAAGGTCAGTGCAGCACGTAAAGCATATGACAAATTAACGAAGGACCAAAAGTTGTTTGTCAATAACATCGCAACATTACAAAGCTATGAACCATTAGCCAATGTAATCGACCTAATTAGTAGACTAAAAGCATCGAGCAAAACGTTCCAAGCCGATACGGTAGAGGCGCGCGCATTATATGATGCTCTTAGTAAAGAGATGCAGCAGTATGTTACAAATTATAAGTTGTTACAAGCGGCTGAAACGAGTATTTTAGGTGCAGGAAATGTGCAACGGATGATTGATGAGCTTCCGTATGTTGAGCCACATCAATATGTAAAACGTATTGAGGAAATTCGTGCAGCCTATAATGCATTGCCAAAAGATCAGCAATTGGCAGTGGGCAATTATAAAACATTACAAGACCAAGAAAGATTGATTAAACCAGTTATTAGTGTTATTAATGAAATCGATAAGCTAATGACTTCAAAAAATATGGACAGCCAATATCAAAAAATATTAAAAGCTTATGATAATCTAACGGCTACACAACGCAAATACGTTTATAATGAGCAGCTACTTCTGTCTTTAGATAATGTAATTAAAGTGTACAAAAGTATTGCGGCTTTAAAACCAAGCGATAAATTGTATTTTGGGATGATTGAGTCAGTGCGTAAAGATTACGATAGCCTTAACACAACGGATAAACAAAGAGTATCCAACTACTCGCTGTTACTAGAAGCTGAGAAAAATATGAACGAAGTGAAGAAGGTAGTAGAGCTCATCGCGAACCTTTCACCAACATCGAGTACGTACATCCAGGATGTAGCGAATGCAGTAGCGGCGTATAAGGCGCTTGACTCCAAAGTGAGAGGACAAGTTATTAACTACGATAAGCTGAAAAATGCAGAAAAAGATATAGCAACTGTGTTAAAAGTAGTGAATGCTATTGCCGAGCTTGATCCGGATAACAAATCATTTGAAAAGAAAGTGGTAGCTGCGCAAAAATTATACAGCTCACTAACGTTGGAGCAACAAGATTTAGTTTATAACTACCGCATTTTAGAAGAGCATATAAAGGCATTAGGACTAGATTAATCGATGAAGAGGGGGATATCCCTCTTTTCATTATTCAAAGGGGTAAAAGACAATGAAAAAAATGCAAAAATATGCATGGGCGTTTACAACGGCTTTCGTTGTAGCACCTTGTATTGCTGTAATTCCTACGCAAGCTACTTCAATGCCATTTTCAGATATAAAAAAAGAGACAGAGTTATATAATGCAGTAAGTGAGCTATACAATAAAGGGATCATCTTTGGTACGACGTCTACTACCTATAGCCCCTATCAACAATTAACGCGTGGGGAAGCGGCCTATTTTTTAGCGCAAGCATTGCAATTACAGACAGACAATGTTGATAATCCAGGCTTTAGCGATGTTCCAACATCACATCCATATTATGAAGCCATTGCAGCCCTTGCGGCGAATGGTATTATTCAAAATGGTAGTTCTTATCATCCAGAGGCTTCAATTAAACGGAGTCAAATGGCTAAAATGTTGACACTAGGTTTTCATTTACAACTAGCGACATCATTATCTGAACCTTTTACAGATTTTACTAAAGATATGGAAACCGATCGTTATATTCAGACGTTATTAAATTATGGGATTACAACAGGTACTAGCGCTACAACGTTTTCACCATATACGGATGTTCGACGTGGTCAAATGGCATTATTCCTTTATCGCATTTTACAAAAAACCGATGATGGCTTTTACATTATTGGGGTTGAATAGCATGACCAACATCACTCTTAGGAAAGAAAGTACCTTTAGAGTGATTTTTTTAAAAACGCTGTAGGAAAAAACAGGTAATAATGGTATGTTTATATATATGATAATAAGGGTATAAAACAATATTTATACATATAAAGGGAGGTAGCTATGTTAAAAAAAGTATCTAAAATTATCGGATTGTCGCTTATTTTGCTGGCTACACCATCTGCTTTACCTTTACCAAACTTACTGGATGTTGCGTCAGCAGCAGAGGGGGCGAAGGATGTTCCATCTTCCCATTGGGCGAGTAGCTCGATTCAGCACATGTTGGATCAACAATATATGACTACTTATCAGGATGGAACGTTTAAGCCAGAGCAGGTGATTACACGAGCAGAAGCAGCTGCCGCCATTGCACGCTCGATGCAATTAACAATGACAACGCCGGCTAATTTTAAAGATGTAGCGGCGGATCATCCGTATTACAAGGAAATTTGTGCACTTGTGGAGTTAGGTATTTTACAAAATGGCGATTGCTTCAATCCTGATGCACCATTAAAACGTATGCAAGTCGCTAAAATGTTAACGCTTGCATATAAAATTGAGGTCGACTCTCAAAATAATAGTAAGTTCAGTGATGTAACAGAGGGGCACTGGGCAAAAGATTATATTGAATCACTTGCAGATGTTGGTGTTATTAAAGGAATCAATACGAAACAATTTGCCCCAAATCAATTGGTCACACGAGGACAATTTGCTTCTTTAGTGGAGCGAAGTTTGGACTTTTCTACGACGCTGACAAATTTGGAAGTAGCTTATGACTATTTGTCGAAATCCTATATTCCGACAAAGAACTATTCACTCACGATGTCTAAGGACGTTATAAGGTTAGTGAATAATGAAAGACAAAAAAGAAAATTACAAGTGCTGAGCTTTGATGAAGCTTTAACACAAGTCGCCGTTATTAAAGCGCAAGATATGGTTAATCGACACTATTTTGAACACGAATCACCATACTACGGCATGCCGTGGGATTTAGCGACATTATTCGATTACCCTTATACGAGCTTAGGTGAAAATATCGGAAGAAATATTCCGAGCCCAGAGGCAGCTGTAAAAGCATGGATGGCATCACCGTCACATCGTGAAAATATTTTGCGAGAAAATTATACAAATACCGGTGTGGCCATTGCAGTAGATGCCAAAGGAATTTACTATTGGGTACAGTTGTTTTCTAGTCAATAAATAGGGAAAGAGGGCACTTAATAGGAGAAGTTGTCCTCTTTATTATTTAAATGATAAATTCTCGTTACTTTTTCATAAAATTCTTGGCATTGGGTAGCTTTCAGTTTTAGCTCCAGTAAAGAGAATACTTCAATAATTTGCAGTATTGCTTTATTTTTCGTACGATCACCGTCAATAAGAGCAATAATGGCAGAGAAAAATTTAATCATTGTTTGCATGTACATATTATCTACGACACTTACTTTAATGTTTTCTAATTCTGCTAGATAGATTTTAGCACCTGCTACATCTTTGCACGTAATTTTTTTCTCTAAAATATTGAAAATCATTAACGCAATTTCATTACGATAGCGCGTAAGATTTTGATAGCGTTGCAAAGTAGTTTTGGCACGTTCAAACACAAGGTCGATCAATTCTATCGAATAGAAACTTAAACTATTTGCGAATAATGTAATTTCATAATAACCCCAGCTTTCGCAGTTCATTAAATATTCTTGAAGCAGTTCTATTTCTTTAAGATGTTCTTCAGTCCCTCGAAGGTCATCAATTAATAACAATATTAACGAACGGTAATGCAAAAATTTATGATTGCTCGTTAATTTGTATTCATTTTCAACTTGTTCGGCAACCGAGTACAACGCACCTACATCTCGGTTATAGAAAGCTTCTACATACTTTCTTCGGTAATCCAAGTCTTTATTGCCATCATTATAAATGATGCTGAATTCTTCTAACGTAATGTTTAAGTGGTCTAACATTTCTAAAAATTTTTCAGCTGTTGTATCGCTTTCGCCTCGTTCAAATTTAACAATAGCCGGTCTACTAAGTAGATTTTTATATAGAACGTTGGCACGTAAATTTTTCTGTACGCGTAATTCACGAATTAATTCTCCAATTTTCATGTACGTCTCCCTTTGAAAAAATGTTAACTTTTGTTTACATTTTAACAAATAAAATTGAAAAGATAAGATAATATAGAAAATTAAATGGCAGGAGGGAACAATTATGTGGGCAGGATTACAAATCTTAGCAGTTAACACTTCAACTATTGTTACTTATATTTGGGACTTAATTGGTAGCTAAACATCAAACAATTTTAGCAAAAAAATTTTCAACTTTGGAATTTTAAATACATGCAAATCGTTAATTGGGAAGTAAGGTAAGGTCTGAAATCGGTATTGTATCGAATCAGGCCTTTTAACTATGCCTTATTTTATTTGCTTGAAAAATTTGATTAGACCTGCCATATCCGACTTTTTAATTTATCAGCAAATAACGATTAATAAGATATTATGAACAAAACTTCAAATACTGAGATGTAACTATTATTTAATTTTTTAAGATGTTTTTTCATAACAAACGGAGTAAAAGGAGAAAAAATATGAGAAAAAGGATAATGGTTATTGATTGTAGTGTAAATACATTAAAGAAAATTAAAAAATTAGGCTTAAACGTCATATGTATAGAAAATAAACAGAAACTCCACATAAAAGAATTATTACATGCAGAAGACATATATTGTGAAATAGATTATAAAGACATTTCTTTATTAAAAAAAGAAGTAGGGTGTATTTTAAATAAATTCCCCGTCGATGCTATTTTGTCATTTTCGGGAGATGGTCAAATTGCTGTCGTTGCATTACAAGAGGAATTTCAATTCAACAACTATAACCAAGCAGAACAAATAAAATTATTTAAAAATAAGTATAACTTACGTCATCTCCTGAACAGTAATAATTTTAGTTATGTCAATGTAAAACTCATCAATTCTAAAGAAGCATTAATTGAATTCGCCAATGAAAATGGATTCCCCTTTATTCTTAAACCGTGCATTGGAACAGGCAGCACAAACATTAAAAAAATCTCTACATTAAAGGAAGTATACGATTTGTTGGATAGAGAAGATCCAACAGCTCAAATTGCTGAAGACTATCTAGAAGGGGAAGAGATTAGTGTTGAAACATTTTCTTATCGTGGCAAGCACATCGTAATTGGCATTACAGATAACTATATGGGACAAAATTTTGTTGCATACGCTCATAGTGCGCCAACAACTTTAAAGGGAGATTTACTAAATAAAATTAAACAGTTTGTAGAGGCCTTTTTAACTTTAACAGGCGTTGTCTTTGGGCCATGCCATATAGAAATCAAAATTACTGCAGATGGTCTTAAAATTATAGAAGCGCATAGTAGACCGGGTGGCGATCACATTGTTGAATTGCATCGACTCGTTTCTGGTATTGATAGTATACAATGGACTTTAGATGCCATCTATACGGACAATTGGCAAGAATCCTATTTAGTGGACAAGTATCCTGCAGCAGCTATCCGCCTTTTTAGTTTTCAATCGAATAAAAAAATAACGAAACTAAATCCGAATGAAAATATCATAGCTTCTCCATGTCATATTCAGGGTCATATTCAGGCAGGGGACGTACGCAAGGCTGGTTACATTATCGCGAAAGGAAAAAATGTCGAAGAGGCTGTTGAGCATTGTAATTCAGCTATTCAACATCTAGACAGTGACTATGCTGAGGAGCTTTGTCATCATTCATTGTAAGAAACAATGAATTGAGGATGAACAAATTTTTTAAATTATGTAGTGAATTGCACTGTGTTTTGACATTAACAGAATGTATAGCATTCTATAGAAGATATTGAAAAATGGTGGCGATAATTGGACTGACGCACGAGTATCAGCCTTCTTAATTAAAAGTTAATAAGCGCAAAGGCGGGGACTCCCGCGGAATTCACACCGAAGCGAACAACAACGGCGTAGCAAAAAAGTGTTAGATTGACTTAGTCAATCTAACACTTTTCTCTTTTATCGCAGTCTTTTGTATGTTGCCCACTAAGGTGATGGGCATCAATGTTTATCTGAAGCACTCTATTGTAACAAAGCATGGCTAATATTACAGCAATGTTACAAAAAGCCGTAATACCCATTAATTAATACCCATATTTTAGCGTTTGTAAACCAAAAAACGTTGTTATATCAACGTTTTTTTAAGCTTTCGAAACCGTTACACAATTGAAAAATTAAAATACCATCATTTATGATAGTCTATGTATAGGCAAAAAAAGTTCCTTGAGAGGGGTAACAAACGAATGAAGAAAAAATGGTTATTACCGATTTTTGCATCTTTTATGTTATTTTCAACAATTCAAATAGATAATGCTGAAGCAGCGACTCCTTCTGATGTCACTGAAACAGCTTCAAAATATTTAGGTATTCCTTATGCTTATGGTGGTACGACTACTAGCGGGTTAGATTGCTCAGGCTTTACATCTAAAGTCTTCAGTGATTTAGGTATCAAATTGAACCGTACGTCAAGCTCACAATATCAGCAAGGTACTGCGGTTGCAAAGAGTGATCTACAAATTGGCGATTTACTTTTCTTTAACACGAGTGGTAGTGGTATCTCACATGTAGCGATATACATAGGTGACGGTAAAATGATTCACTCTCAAACTGGTAAAGGTGTTAGCTATTCTAATGTCAACGATCCATACTATTGGGGCTCTCGTTACGTTGGTGCAAAACGCGTAGCACAATTTGACGCTGAACAACAAGCTGAAGTGACAAAAGTTGCAACTTCTGAAGTAAAGGAAGCTGCGATTGATTTTACAGTATATGCTTCACGTGCTGAAGTTGCTGTACAAATTGCAAAAGCTTTAAATTTAGATACATCAGATAAAAACACAACATTTGCAGATGTAAAACCAACTTATGCACATGCAGGGGCAATTGCTGCTGTAGCGAAGTTAGGCATTTTTGCAGGTGATGATCACGGCAAATTCAATCCATCTTCTCCAATGACTCGCGCACAAATTGCAAAAGTTTTAGTGATTGCGTTTGGTCTTGAGCATAAAGGCGATGTGGTGACATTTGCAGATGTTCCTGAAAATTACTGGGCAACAGAATTTATTTCAATTCTAGCATCAAATGGTATTACAGCAGGCAAAGACAATGGTGACTTCGGTTACAACGATATGTTGAAAATTTCTCAACTACAAACGTTTATCGAGCGTGCTCAGCAAGTAAATAAATAATCAATTTCTACTTCTCTTCGGACAAGGGCTACGTTTGAAGTGAAGCAATGCATGGAAGTTCTTTTAAATAGCGTATAAACGGAGGAGAGTTTGCACTTGCAGGCTCTCTTCTTTTTATGAATCTTTATGAAATGAGGTGGTATAAAAAAATGTCGAATAGTTGCAAACAATGATAGTTTTACATGTGAAAATTTGTTAAAATGAACACGAGAACACGAGACATGAAGGGAGGAAATAAGACATTGTACTTTAAAAAAATCAGTCTTATATTATGCGTCTTATTCATTTCAGCTTCTATGTTTACGATACATAGTGCAAATGCAAGTGGTGGCTTTGAAGATGTACCCCCAAAGCATGAAGCTTATGAAGAGATCAATTATTTAGTTAGTTTAGGTGTAATTAAAGGGTATACGGAAAACGGTAAAACGTATTATAAACCTTATAATAGCGTAACGCGTGGACAAGTTGCCAAAATGGCAGTTGTCGCTTCTGGCAACAAACCATTAACAGTTAGCAAGTCGAATTTTTCAGATGTAACGGTTGGTACCGAGCTTTCTGGTTACGTTGAACGTGCCATCCAATTAGGGTTCTTTAAAACAAATACAACTGGACAATTTTTACCGAACAAGCCTTTAACTCGTGATGAAATGAGTTATGTCTTAACAAAGGCATTTAAGCTTGATGTTAGTGAATATGAAAACATTGATTCTCCTTTTGTTGACGTAGGTATTACACACCCATACGTTCAATACGTTAATACAATTTACTATAATGGTATTACAAAGGGTAGTGGTCAAAACTACAATCCAAATAGCCAAGTGACACGTGCGCAGTTCGCACTATTCATCGCTCGTGCAAAAAGCGAAAAATATCGTTTAGAGCTACCTGTAAAAGGTACTGCTGTTCCGGATACAACACAGGTGATTGGTTTAATTCAAGTAACAACAGATGGCTTGAATATCCGTAAATCAAAAGATTCAAATTCTACTAACAACATAGTAGGTACAGTCAATAAAGGCGGCAAACTATCAGTCTATGCAGTTGAAGGAGACTGGTTAAAAGTAACGTATAAAGGTGCTTATGCTTATGTTTATAAAACGTACGCTCAGTTTTTAGATGCGGACGGTAATGCATTAGGCAAAGTTCAAAAAGAAGTAAAAACAACACAAGGTATTAATCTTTATGTGAAGGCTACTTCGTCTTCTAAAACTATTTCAACAATCAATAGCAATGTCAAACTGCCTGTCTACAAAACGGTTAATGGCTACTATTTAACCGTTGTAAATGGTTTGCCAGGATATATTGTGGCCAATAGTACAGAGGATGTGGAAGTAGAACAACCTTCAAATCCAGATCCAACGCCTCCACCAGTGGCAGGAGACTTACTAGGTCGTACAACAGTTGATAGTTTAAATGTCCGTAAAGAAGCGAACTCTACTTCTACGGTATTAGGTAAATTAAGCAAAGGCGATTATGTCCATGTTAACAGCATTAGCGGCTACTGGGCTCAAATTACTTTTGATGGTCAAACAGGCTATGTGCATAAATCTTACTTAAAACTATTAAACCAAAGTGGCAATCCACTTAAAAATCGTATTATCATTCTTGACCCAGGTCACGGTGGTAAAGACCCTGGAGCGGTAGTAGGTTCCAATTCAGAAAAAGCTATTACATTAAAAGTTGGAACACTAGTAAGACAAAAACTAGAGGCAGCTGGAGCAAAAGTAAAGATGACACGTACTGGTGATACGTACCCATCATTACAAGATCGCGTAGACTTTACCGATGCAAACTTCGGTGAAATCTTTGTGAGTATCCATGTAAACTCTGCATCTAGCACAGCTGCAACTGGTACTGAAACATATTATGCTGTGACAACAGGAGATATGTATCAAGAAGATATAGATCTCGCTACTTTTGTAAATAACCAAATTGTTAATAACTTAAACATGAAAAATCGCGGTGTGAAAGAACAACAATACTATGTTATCCGTAACACGCTAATTCCAGCGATTCTAGTGGAGCTAGGATTCCTAACAAATAGCGAGGACCGAGGCAAAATGACAGATGATCAATATATCGAATTATTTGCTGAAGCTATCTACAAAGGAATTTATCAATACTACGCAAAACAATAATATGAAAGAGCTATATCGTTCAATCTCTGAACGATATAGCTCTTTTTTTATAGGTGCGTGCTATAAGTGGCGCTAAGAGAGTTCTTACCCGCGATTCTCACGGTTTTACCAGCGATAAACAAGGTGTTACCCGCGATTCCTGGATTTCTATCCGCGATACAAGAATTCTATCAATTCTAACTCGAAAGTTATTTAGCGTTTGCATGTAGAGTGCGATTGACAAATTGAGCAAAGTTTTGACGAGTTACTGTATTGCTTGGTTTAAATGTTTGATCGGCATAGCCAGTTGTAATACCTAGTGCATAGAGCGCTTGAATATCTTTAAAATAGATATGTGATGCAGGGACATCTACAAATGTATGTTTAGCATAACCTTGTAGCTTAAAGCCTTTTACAAGTGCATGTGCCATTGCAGCGCGCGTCATCGGTTGGTGGGCATTGATTTTACCATCTTCTAAAGAAATGATTCCATAGCGTACCCCTGTTGCGAGTACTGCATAACCATAGTCGCCCGGTTTTATATCACTGGCATTCAACGTAGCTGAACTTGAAGCGGTGATACCTAGAGCACGTAACACCATCTCGGTAGCTTGTATGCGCGTTAATGTCCCTTGTGGGTTGAATTGGCCATTACTACCTTTCACTATGCCAAGTGCGTGTAAGTTTTTAATATCATAATAAGCGCCATTTGATGCTGTCACATCTTGAAAAAATGGAGCGACGCCAATAGAAGCCTTGTTGGAACCTTTTGTGCGAGTGAGCGTTTTAATTTCTGCCATGGTTGCAAATTTTTCGTCAACATTTTTACGATCATCGCGACCTTCTATAAAGGAAGTTCGTATCGTATATGTTCCAGCGGCTAAATTTCCGGGCATAAAAATTTGATATTTTTCCGAGTGGGTACTAATATCTTTCCGGTCAGCATTCGTTGTTGTCGCATCAGCAGCTAAACCTGGTATATAACGTTCGTGTCCTTTACCGACAACGCGATCGTTTGCGTCAAGAATCTCTACTTTTAACGTCCCACGAGCAGGCACATTGCCGTTGTTCTTTACTGTTACGGTAGAGTAGAAAACGAATTGACCAGAAGGCGCTACATAACTTTGCACATCGTCAGAGGATAGTGATAGATTATAGCGACGTGGCACATAACTATCGTGGTCTTCGGCAACCCAATGTAAAGCATGCTTCAAAAATACTTGAGCATCTAAGTTGCCCCGTGTTGTGGCATAGGCAATACCGTTTTCATTATCTTGCCAAGCTGCTTGCTCATTTATTGTAATGTAATCATAAATTTTGAATCCGATTTGTACGACTCTGCCTTTGCCGTACTCAATGGCGTGGGCAGCACCAAACGCATTTTTCTTCATTGTTTGTGGCTTGTCTGTATAATCGTAATTTGTAAAATATAAAATCGGTGAAGCAGCGCCACCTTGCCATGGTTTTATTACCTCAACCCACTCATGATCAGATTTTGTCAGACTAAGTGTGCTTTTCCCGAGTTCCTTTGTTGCGTTTTGAATAATTGGATGCGTTGTATTGGTATTGCTAATGGTAGAATTACCTAACACGATATCGTCGATGAAGCGTGAATTAAAAACTTCTGAAAGGTTATCCCATTCCATAACCCATGAGTCGACATCATAAATTAATGGAGAAAGATCCATTTGTCCGACCTTCGGAAATTTGGCTGATTCGTTACGGCCAGTTTGGAACGCAAAAATAGCACCGCCACCATTGCGTACGTACATTTTGATATTTTCACGTTGTTGATGATTCATCATCACGGTATATGGAAAGACGATGGCATCATATTGACTTAAACTATCTAAATTACTTAAGTCCTTTTCGTAAATTTTCTCTACATGGAAGCCTTGCTGCTGATATAAAAGATAAGCTTTTAGTTCCTTGTTGTATGTTGAGCTATAGTCAACCTTCGGAGAGACTGTTTGTCCATTATATGTACCACCTGGGTGAGTAGTGTTGGCATATTTCTCACTACTTTCAGAGAAAACAATACCGATTCTTTCGGTAGTTGCTTGAGCTTGTGTCGGTAATAGCAGTACAACAAGCATACAAGCACAAACAGCGATTAGTGCAATGGCTAATTTCTTCAATAAATCCACATCCTTGTTTGTAATGTATCTTTATCATACATCTAAATATTTACTTGTTAGTAGAGATTTAGGTGAAAATGAAATGATTGAGCTGTTTTATATAAAATCGACTCAATCCTTTCTATAAGTCTATCAGTATTTATGATATAATAACTTTTGTTTTTGTAGGGAAAACTAAAGAATATAATAGTGGGTAACAACTATTGATTCATGATAGAGGAGGGCAATAACATCTATTTAGATGTATTACATGTATGAATAAACTGAAGCAAGTTTTCACAAAGGTCAATAAGATTGATACGTTTTCACCGTATTTCTTTTTACCTTTTATATTAGTGCTATATTTCTTTACAAGTCTATTCGATTTCCATCGATTTGAATTATTTAATGTTCGTGTCTCAATTTTGCCAGCGGTATTAGTAGCACTTGTTTGTTATTATATCGGTGTTTATATTATTGATAAATTACAATGGACAATCCCATCATTCGGGCTTTCGTTCTTAGGTAAATATGTGATTCACTTTGTTGTATTACTAACATTAATTGGTTTAGCTTCTTATTTAATGATGATTTTTGGTGGTGGTTTAGGAATTTCCGATGAATCTAATCGTCGTAATCTTGATCCAAAACTAAACTTCTTCAGTCAATTATTATGGTATGGTATTTTATTGTTGTTATCTTACAAAATGATTTTAGAAAAGCATATGTCATGGAAGAAAGCATTTGTATACGGCGCGATTTTTGCTGTTGTTATGTTCTTATTCCTATTAATGGGCTATCGTACGCCATTAATCATTATGCTGTTTACTGGAATTATTATTTTCCACTATGTTGTGAAGCGCGTAAAGTTAACTTGGTTCCTGACAGCTTTATTTGTCATCGGTGTTGCTTTCTCAATGTTTGGCTTCTTACGAGTAATGACAGAGGATACAACGAAAGAATTTAATAATCGTGACCAACCAGATGTAGAATTGACAGAAACAGAAAAAGAAAAACTGTTAACCGTTGAACAAAAAGTAAATTTAACACCTAAATGGATTCGTTCAATAAATGGTGAAAGTGTAACGGGTCATATCGTTTTAAGTAAAATTATTGAGTACACGCAAGAAGAGGGGTACTTAAAAGGTGAAATTCACAAAGGGATCTTTAATACGATTCTTCCAGGTGAGCAAATTTCACCACGTATGAAGGTAACGGAAGTAGTGAACTCATTAAGTGTGGATGAAGGTAAATATATTACACGTCCAACGAGAACAACAACGCCAACCTTTATCGGACAGTTATTCCTAGATGGTGGCTATGCGCTTGTAGCGATTGGCTTCTTATTATATGGTGTATTAATTTCACTAATTTATAATAAAGTAAAACGTGCTGGCATCCGTAGCTTCCATTCAGTTGCTTATGCCTTTGTCATTACACTATTTACAGTGTCGATGCATACAGGCTTACTCGATTTAATCTTTATTTTAATGCTAGGTTTTGTAGTCATTGCGTCAGCAATAATTAAAACAGAGCAACGAAAACTTCGATACTAACAGGAAGGGCTATCCTCAATTGGATAGCCCTTTCATTTACGGTAACGCGGGAAAAAATTCGTGAATCGCGGAATTCCTATGATATATCGCGGAAAAAAGCTGGTGAATCGCGGAATTCTCATGATATATCGCGGAAAAACGTCCGAGAATCGCGGAATCCCCATGAAATATCGCGGAAAAACGTCCGAGAATCGCGGAATTTCCATGAAATCTTGCGAAACAACGCCCCCGAACCGCAGAATTATAAAAGCGCCGTCCAATAATTATTGGATGGCGCTTTTTCTTATTTCACTGTATCGATAAATTTAATATATTCTTTACTAATGTAAGCTGATCCTGTATGGAGCTTATCAGATAGTACTTCATGCCAGCCATTGATGTTAGCGTTAATGACAATTACAGGCATGCCACTTCTAGCATATGTGAAAAGTGGGCCATTGCTAGTAGATGGGTCTACACGGACGTTTAAACCAGTTGTTGTTGTTAAACCGATTGTATATGGATTTTTAGCATCCTTAAAGCCTAACGCTTTTTCAGCACGATAATAGTGACCGGCGATTTTTGCTCCCCAGAATGGGTCGGATGCATACTTAACATTAAAACCAAGCGCTTTTGAACCAACTACAGCACCATTTGCAAAGTTTCTTCCTGGTGAACCACCCGGTGTAATATAGTTTGGTTGTAAAAACTTATCAACAAGTTCGTTGATGTTAGCAGCGATACTGTCGAATTTTTTGTTCAGTGGGTTTGTGTCATATACATATAAACCAAATAGATTGTTTAAGTTTTGAGCATGGTCACTCATACCATATGCACTTTCATGTTGAGCAAGTGCCAAAATTAACATGGCATTAATATGTGACTTTGCCTCGATCTCTTTTAATGTTTTACCTAAGCCGATGAGCTTACTTTTCGTTGTAGCATCTTTATAAAGGGTAACTCCAGTACTTTCAACTTCGGCAAGCTTATTCATAATGTAACCATCGATTTCTTCTGCTGTATATTGTGTTGTTGCACGAGCAGGTAAAAATTGATAATAGTTATAAGCTTCTCCTTTAGATGAGCCACTGCCGTTTGTGAAATAAATGCCATTCCAACTATAGTATTTTTCACCCTGCTTCATGAAGGCTGGTGCTTTTCCGTAAACATAGCTAGAAGAATATTTATTCGTTGTGTAATCGTATAGTGTATGTTTAATTTCACCATTTTCGTTTGTGTAGTAAGCACGTCCTTTACTTAATGAAAATGGAATTAACGTTACATCTGCTTGTTTTAAATAACCAACTTGACCGGCTAAGCGAACTTTTACTTGTGTCGCATCACTGCTGATGTATTCCATTTCTGTATTACCTGCAACGGCGATTTGGTCTTTAATCGTTTCAGAATTTAGGGCAACATATTTATTTGTTACAACATAGCCTGAAGACATTTTTACAATTTTATCTTTTTGGACAATTACTTGTGTGTTTTTAGTGACTGCTTTTTCAGCGGCTTCAAAGCTTGCAAAGCCTTGATTGCCGACTAATGTACCATTTGCAATTTCCTTAATCGCATACGTAGAGAAGTCAGCAGAAGCATCACCCGCAAGCAGCATTAAACGTTGAATAAATGTTGCAGCTTGTCCAATGGTTGCATTTTTTTCTGGCATAAAGTAACCATTCGAACCGTTAATGATGCCTAGTTGTGCACCGACCGCTACGGCAGCACGATAGTCTTTAATAATAGAAGCGTTATCCTTAAACGTAATAGTTGAAGTACCTTTAGGGATTTTCAAATAATCAATAGCTCGCTCTAGCATAATAGCCATATGCTGTCTTGAAATCGCTGCATCTGGCTTAAATGAACCGTCTGCGTATCCTGTGATAATACCAGCTGTAGCAGCTAGCTGAATATCGGTTGCATACACATATGTATCTGGAACATCGATAAATGCCATACCGTTATTTGCTTCAAGCTTCATTACTTTTGTTAAATATGAAGCAAATTCTCCGCGTGTTACATTGTCGTTTGGACGGTAACTGCCATTGGCATCCGGGACTAAAGCATTTTTTGAAATTAAATAGCGCAGACCGTTTTCGTGTGCATGCCCTGAAAGTTCATCAGCGGAAGCCATTTGGGGTTGCCAAAAGAGCAAGCTAACTACTGTCATAAGCAATGCAATGATTGATAGTTTTTTCATATTTTTTACCTCCTAAACTTTAACATCATTTTACCAAAGTTAGAGAGTCGAGATAAGGTCAAATATGTACATTCTTGTAAAATGCGTCAATGTAAATAGTTTTTTTACCATATATATGAAACTGGAAAATAGCTTAAAGGTTCCATAGCTATTTTGGCATATTTTTGATAATCTAATAGAAGAAAAATATAGAAGGGAAGGTGAGGGCTCTACATTAACTGAGGAGCGCGCAAAAATGAAAAGAATAGCAAAAATTTTACTAGTGTTAGTTGTAATGATGTCGATTGTTGTTAGTCCACTAAATGCCTATGCATTTCAAACAGTAAAGAAGGATTACCCACTTTCAAAAGGTGTGCAGTATAACCAATATACATACAGCAATACCTATACAAATTCTATTAATCATTTAACGATTAATGTTGGAGATCCAACGACGGAAGTACAACTAGGGATGCCCGCAGCAGTCAATGGAAAAGAATCGACAGTAGCAAATGCGAATCGTCTTTCTCGTGAAGGCAATCGTGTAGTAGGTGCTATTAATGCAAGTTTTTATAATATGTCAGAAGGTTACCCATTATTTTTACTAGCCAAAAATAATGTTATTTTAAACGGCGGTACTGTTTCAAACGGTTCCGACCAATATATGAACGTTCCGACAGCGTTTGGGATGAATTCTGATGGTCGTGGTGTTATTGATTATTTTGATTTTGATATAACACTTTCTCATAACGGAACAAATTATGAAATGTCAGGTTTAAACCGTGTACGTAATATTTCTGAAGCGGTTGTTTACACACCGCAGTTTTATAGTAAAACAACAGATACAAATGAATACGGTTTTGAAATTGTCGTAGATACTGGTTCACCGATTACAGAAAATACATTTGGACAAACGTTAACTGGTAAAGTAACGCAAATTAAACCATATGGCTCGAAAGATAAATTAACGATTCCATCTACAGGTTTCGTTGTATCTTTACAGGGCGGTGACTGGCACAATAAATTAAGTCATGTAGCAGTTGGCGATGAAATGAGTGTTAACTTCGCCATTGATCAACTTTGGCAAAATGCGCAATTTATTTTGGCGAGCGGTCCTTACTTAGTAAAGGATGGTAAACCTTATATTATGATGAGCACTTCTAGCTCTCGCGCGAAAGAAGTAGCACCACGTACAGTGGTAGCGACAAGTAATAATGGACAAACAGTACACTTTATTACAGTAGACGGCCGTCAAAGCCATAGTAAAGGCATGAACATGGTACAGCTTGCGAATTATTTAGTGGCGCTTGGTGTCGACAGAGCCATTAACTTAGATGGCGGTGGCTCTACAACAATGGGCATTCGAAACTACGGCAGTAACAATGTCGTATTAGCGAATTTACCATCCAATTCAGGAAATACGCAACGACTTGTATCTGCTACATTGCAAGCAGTGAGTACTGCGCCAAACGGCAAGGCAACACATATGAAATTTACCAATAGTACAAATTATGCAACGATGTTAGTAGGTGCTTCATCAAGTGTAGCTGTGCAATACGTGTTAGATGATAACTATACAACACTACCACTAGATGGCCATTTATCATTAGCGTCTCAAAACGAAACGTTACAAATTAATGGTATGAGTTATACAGCAACACAAGCTGGTACGGATCGAATCTATATCGGCTATGATGGTTCAGCGGTGCAATCATATCAAGTGAAGGTCGTGGATGCGCCTACAACGATGAATGTTGCACCAAGCAGTAAAACAGTAGGTGCAGGCGAATCTGTTAACTTTACGATTGATGCCAAAGATGATGCAGGCAAGCCCATTGTCTATAATCCATCTCAAGTGACATGGTCAGTAGAAGGGAATATCGGTACAATTACAAGTACTGGTAAGTTTACAGCGCAAAATCCAGGTACAACTGGTAAAGTCATTGCTACTTTAGGTAATAAAAGTATGGCTGCTACGGTTACGGTAGCGAAGCCAGCGCTGTTTAGGGACATTCCAAATAATTATGTCTACTATAAAGAGATTGAATATTTAACGTCTCACAATATCATTACTGGTCAAGCTGATGGTACATTTAGACCGAATGACAAACTTACACGTGCCCATGCGGCAGTTATTATTAGCCGTGCTTTAGCCTTAGATACAAAAAATGTGAAAAACCCAAGCTTTAAAGATATTCCGGCAAATCACATTTACTATAAGGAAATTGCATCTGTTGTTGAAGCGGGGATTATGAGTGGCCGCGAAAACAATACTTTTGACCCGAATGCAACGTTAACACGCGCGCAAATGGCGAAAATTGTAGCAATTGCCTATAAATTAAAAGGTACAAGCAGCATTGCATTTAAAGATGTGCCAAAAGATCATTGGGCTTACACATATGTACAACAATTAGCAGCAAACAACATCACGACTGGCTACGATGGCAACATTTATAAACCAAACGAAGCTATTAGTCGAGCACATTTTGGTCTGTTCCTTTACAGAGCCATTCATAAATAATAGAGGAATTTGCCCTAACATCATATTTCACAGTGTTAGAAGTGAGGCATAAGAAGTAATACTTTTATGCTGTTTATACTAAAAATATTAGTACTAGGGCAGTAGAAAAGGGGAGAATCTCGTATATATTCGAGGCTCCCCTTTTTTTTACTATTTTTAAAAAGAACGAATAACTGCAATTGTGGTATAATCTCTGTATTAAAAAGTAAAAGGATGTTTTTTAATGAAAATAGGCATTGTGGGGAATTACGGCAATGATAATAATGGTGATGAATCAATATTATACGGCATTCTTCAACAAGTAAAACAAACATTTTCGGTAACGAGTGACGACATTACCGTTTTTAGTAATAACACACAACAAACATCCGCGCGTTATGGGGTACATAGCTATCCATTGTATTATAAAAAGGGCAATTTATATAAAACGTTTATCCATACTTATAGAAATAACAAACAATATGTTTCGAATTTTGACCTCCTCATCATTGGTGGTGGTGGTATTTTAATGGACTTTTATAAACGTGAGGCCCATCTTTATGGAACATACGCAATGATGGCGAAACAAAGCAATATTCCCTACATTATATACGGATGCGGCGCAGGACCACTAGATACAATCTCAGGTAAAATTAGTATCCGCGTCATGTGTCGTTATGCAGCAAATATCTCTGTGCGTGATCCTCAGTCTAAAAAACTTTTACAAAGTATCGGGGTCAAAAAACCGATTGAAGTAATTGGTGATCCTGCATTTACGTTAAAAGGTGATCGCAAAGACTATGCTGAGAAGCCAATGAAAATTGGTGTTTCAGCCGTTCCATATTATAATGCAAACTATTGGCCAGAAGGTAATGTTGCAAAATATGATGCATATGTAACAGGTATGGCGAAAAATTTAGATCAAGTCATTTCTGAGCAAAATGTGCACATTACATTTTTTGCAACAAAGTTTCCTCAAGATGTAACCGTGACACATGATATACAAAAGAAAATGCAACATCATGCAAAGACAGAAATAATTGAGGAAAATCTAGTACCTGAGCGTTTGCTTGAAGTAACAGCTGAGCAGGATATCATCATTGGTACGCGTTTACACTCATTGATATTGGCAACCAATTCTGAGACTCCCATTATTGCAGTATCCTATCATACAAAAGTGCAAGATTTTATGTCCTTTGTTGGTGCATCGGATCGTTGCTTACAGATGCAGGATATAGAGGATGATGAGAAAGCTCTATCTAAATTAGTTGGCAAACTAAGTAGCAATTGGGAGCAGTCAATTGCAGAGACGAAACAAATTGCTACACATATTCATAAAGAGGCCATGTATGGTCAGGAATTAATGAAAAAGGCAGTGACACGTCTATGAAAAAAATACTCGTCATTAGTAATATGTATCCAACATCTGATCATTTATCATTCGGTATTTTTGTGAAAAACCAAGTAACAGCACTTGAAAAGGCAGGACTAGACGTAGAAATAGCAGTGAATACAAACCCAGCCACAGGTAAGAAAAACACCATTGTCAAATATGCTAAATGGGGACTTTCTACGGTGATGAAGGGCTTAAAAAATCGAAAATCAATCGATATAACACATGCACACTATGTGTTTCCTTCAGGTATGTTATCACTACTTTTAAAGAAAGTGTTTGGTATACCGTACATTGTTACAGCTCATGGTGGAGACATTGAACGGATGGCAAAGAAAAATGCACGCATTCGCAACTGGACAGCAAGTATATTACGCGAAAGTGCACATGTCATTGCAGTAGGCCCTGTGTTAGCACAACAAATTGAGCAAGACTTTGAAATCGCACCCGAAAAAATTTCTGTTATTAGTATGGGCGTCAATCGTGAAGTCTTTACAAAAGGTAGCCAAGCTGCAGTACGTCAACAATTGCAAGTTGCAAAAGAGGCATTTGTCTTTCTATTTGTAGGAAATGTCATTAAGCAAAAAGGTGTAGAAGAGTTATTACAGGCATTCCAAATGTTAAAAACAAAAGTGGAGCGACCTATAGAACTTGTTATTATCGGTTCGAGAAGAGATGATAATTTTTACCAATCTTTGCAACCATTTTTCAGTGAAGACGTCAAATTCATAGACCCACTAAAACAACAGGAACTAGTAAAGTGGTTCCAGGCAAGTGATGTCTTCGTATTACCATCCCATTTAGAAGGTTTCGGTCTAGTAGCATTAGAGGCATTAGCGACAGATACACCTGTCATCGCTTCTAAAGTAGGTGGGCTTGTTTCATTACTTGGTGAAGGTGCGGGGCATTTAGTGGAGCCTGGTAATGCTATGGCGTTATCTGAGGAGATGCTGCGTGCAGTGAACACGCCAAAGGAACAATATATGAATCGTCAAGCGGTTAATGACGTCTTAGAACTTAACGATGAAAAAAATATAACAGCAAGATGTATTGAAATTTATAAGTCGGCCATTAAAGGTGGGGATGACTTATGAATAAATTTATAAAAGTTGTCGGGGCTGTTGCGATTATTAATATCGTGGCCCGTGTCTTCGGCTTTTTACGTGAAATAATTATTGGTATTCAATATGGGAGTTCCCATACTGCGGATAGTATTTTCACAGCTTACACCATTCCGAATTTTTTATATTTAGTAGTAGGTGGAGCTTTTACAACAGCCGTCATCTCGATTTATAATCGGGAAACAACAGACAGAGCCGTATTTGTAAAACAGTCCTTTACCATTGTGTTGTTGACTGTATCGGTTATGACTATTATTTTATTAGCATTTACGAATCCAATCATGGAGATGTTCAACCATGAAAAAACGAATGGTGATGATTATAGTCAAAGTGATTTAGATTTATTGAAAAACTTGTACTATTGGATGATGCCTTCATCGATATTACTTGTGTTATCTTCTTGGTATAGTGGCTTATTGAATGTTAATGAAAAATTCCACTTATCAAGCTTTGCGATTTTAATTTACAATGCGATTTTCCTAGTCATTGCCGTTGGGTTATCTCAAATTGAAAGTATCAAAGCACTCGGATATGGTATTAGTGCTTTAGCTAGTGCGGCGATTATGCTGTATTTCTTAATACTTGGTTATCGCAAATTAGATTCCCATAAAGTTGGGTTTTCATTTGAACATAATGTTTCCTCAAAGCAGCTTTGGATCATGGTATTGCCAATTATGCTTGGAGGAGCGACAATTCAATTATATGCTTTGTTACAGCGTATTTTTGCTGGTATGCTTTCTGAAGGGGCTGTAGCAGCTGTAAACTATTCTTCCAAGCTGATGCAATTCCCACAAGCGATTTTAATTACAGCTGTGACAACGGTCATTTATCCGATTTTGAGTCAAAAAGAAGCGAACAATGATTCTGCTTCTATTAAGAGCCTTTATTCTAAAGGGCTACATTATCTTTTATTGCTACTGATACCAGTAACAATATATTCTTATTTCTACTCAGAAAACTTGATACAGGTGATCTTCCAGTATGGTAAATTCAATGCTGCCTCGACAGCGCTTACTGCACCTGTTTTAGCAATATTCGTGTTGTCCATGTATTTCCTAGCTGCGAATACGTATATTACGCGCTTCTATTATGCAAAGGGCGATTCCATGGCGCCAGTTATTTTTAGTTTAATTAATGTATTTGGTGTTAATATTGCCGTTATACTGCTGATGGTGAAGGAATATGGTGCTGAAGCAATCGCTTGGGGAACATTAATTAGTGCCATTACAAACTTTATTATGCTAGTTGCTTATGCAATACCAAAGTACGACTTGAAAATGGGCATCTTTAGCAAAGAGTTGCATTTTTTCAGAGCGATGCCACCTATGATCATTATTACGATTGTTATGTATTATTCAAGTCACTATTTAGTATTTGAATATAAGTGGTTAACGTTCATTGTCGGTTTAGTTATTTTTATCGCTGTCTTTGTAGGCTCTTACTTATTATTTGGCATAACAGAAGTAAAAGAATATATGGATAAGCTGAAAAAGAAATTAATAAAACAATAGCAAATGTATGGGTATGTAAAAAGAACAATAACATAAATAAGGCGTTTTATAATTTGTTAATAATCTGCCCATTTTAGACAGATTTGTCTTTTAAAAAGCATGCTGGATGTACTTCCAGCATGCTTTTTGTATTGTTTGTAAAGGCTATGTAGGCCCATTATTAAGCAATATTATGGAGGAAAGGGTTTGGAACTTTTGGTCGATATTCTTTGGGTGCAAAAGGCCAAAAAAGTACCAAACATCATAATATTGTTAAATATACATAGTGTAATTTTTAGAATTATATTATAATTAACATTATTCAAACAGTAAAGAGGGAAATGGTAGGTTTATTTATGGTATTTAATATTTTAAATACCATAAATAAGCAAATTAGTTAATATTTATTAGATTAAGGTGACGTTGATGCCAAGAGGTAGAAAAATTAATTCAAATGGTGAAAAAAGTAAACAATTATTACTTGAAAAAGCTGTGGAGCTTTTCTCTGAAAGGGGATATCATGCGACGAAAATAAGTGATATCGTGAAAGCAGCAGACGTAACACAACCTACGTTTTATTTATATTTTAAAAGTAAAGAATCACTTTACAATGATTTAAACTTACAGTTCCAACAAGGATTTAATGAAATAATGCGCAATGAATATGACGAAGTTGAAAAAGGGTTAGAGGGCTTTATTAAAATGCTTGAGCAGAAATTATATTTGCTGTTCCTCTATATCATGGAAAATCCAAAGCTAACGAAAATTGGCTTTTTTGAATCGAAACAATCGACGAGTGTTAAATCACAGTTAACACAGCAATTGATGGAGCTCGTCTATCGTCATGATTGTGATCATACGTTTCAATTACAAAATATTGATATAAAAATAGTAGCAGATAGTTTAGTAGGCTCCTTTGAACGTTTAATATTAACGAATTTACTAGAACAAAAAAGCAAGCCTTGTGAACTAGCGCGCGACTTAGTACATGTTTTCTTTCTTTTAAAAGAACCCCCACGTGCGTAATAGAGCTGTAGGAAATGAAGTAAAAACCTCTCCAAAATAGGAGAGGTTTTTATATTCGTTGATTTTTACAACGATCGGCTCTTTCCGCTTAGAATGTCCTCGTCTTACGTTTTGAGCTGTTCTTTGCAGAGTCGTGATCCTTCGCTTGTTTTAAGTACCTGACACCCGCCGTATGTCCTTTCGTACCTATAAAAAAGCGTTTGATTTTCGCATTAGGGCGATTATCAAACGCTTTTATATTTGGGATAGTCTCGTTCTTTAGTTAGTTACAGCGATATGAAGATAAATTCCTTTTTGCAGTTTGTCACCTGTCGATTTTTGGATAGTTGGATGAACAAGTAGCATATATTCTTGCCCTTTACCTAAAGGCTCAGTAGGTGTAACGATTAAGGAATTATCTTTTTCTACTTTTGTTGTAATTGGAATTGCATCTCCACCTAATGCAATGAGCTGTACGCTACCTTCAGGAATAGGTGTAGCAAAAGCTTGTGAGAACTTAACTGTAAACGTTTTTGTAGTAGGCACATTTTTTAGGCTTACTAGTTCTTGATAATCTTTGTATTGCGCTTTAATCGCATCATAATGTGCTTGGAAAATTGGTGGCGTCTTTGTTTTAATATTTGGCTTCACACCAACTTCATTAATAGTTTGACCAGCAGGGCCTGTAAATTTACCAACAGTAAGCTTTAAATAACTACCATCATGCAATTCATAAAAGCCTTGCATTGCCCCTTTACCATAAGTCGTTTCACCATATAAAATCGCCGATTGTTGATCTTGTAACGAAGCAGCTAGCATTTCAGAAGCACTTGCACTATAACGATTAACTAAAATGCGAGTATCTGCTGGGAATTTAACATTTTGTTGAATAGCACGCACTTCATAAGAGGTATGTGCTTCTTGCAGTAAATAAGCGATTTTTGCCTTTGGAAATAAGCCGGTTAGCTGTTCCGCTGTGGCAACGTAACCGCCACCATTATTTTGTAAATCTAAAATAAAAGAAGTAGCACCACGCTGTTTTAGTTGAATCAATGCTTCTTTTACGAGTTGTGCACCATCTTCAGAGAAGGAGGACATTGCTATGTAGCCGACATCACCAAATAATAAAGCAGCCTCTACATTTGGCAGTGTGAATTTTTTACGTGTAATAGTTTTAGTAGAAGTTGTACCATTCTCGTGCAGTAGTTTAACTTGGACTTGTGTACCTTCATTACCGACTAGCAGGGAAGAGGCTTCTTCTATCGAGTTCCCTACAATGGATTGACCATTGATGGCGATAATGATATCTCCAGCCACGACGCCAGCATCAGAGGCTCCGCTTTCTTCGATAACTTGTAAAATATGAATGCCATCATCATGTTCTTCAATAACAACACCTATGCCAATTGTGGAGAGGTTGATGCTATTCATAAATTCTTCAAATTCTTGCTTTGAAAAATACGTTGAATAAGGATCTAGCATATTAATGATATCTGGAATGGTTTGTGCATTTTGTAAGTTACCATTAATTTTACCGACGTAATTTTCTGTAATAATTTCTTTTATCTCTTCTACAAGTTGCTGCTCATTATTTGCTGCAGAAGCGTTCGATAATGGAAAGATGACAAAGCTCACTATGAACAAGAAAGACCATAATAATTTTTTCATAAGGCACCTCTTTTCTCAATTATTTATCTCATATTATACATGAATTTCCATATTGCCGCGAATGACAAAAGACACGTCTATAGAAGAAGACGTGTCTTTATTGAACGATTATTTTGTTGTGAAAAGCTTGTGGATGATAAATCCTATAAATGCGCCGATTAATGCTGGTACAAGCCACCCAAGACTTTGCTCATATAGTGGCAATGCATTTAACATATTCTCATAGGCTGACCATGTAATTTTCATTTCCTTTAAACCATCGTACAGACTGACAAAGAATGTTGGAATTAACGCGCAAATATAAACACTACGACCACCTTTGAAGAAATGATCAACAAGCGATAACATCATCAGTACGATAGCGAGCGGGTAAATAATTAATAATACTGGCAGTGAAGTACTAATGATTGTTGATAATCCAACATTGGTAATCGCTACACTTAAAAGCGTAAAGACGACTAAGAATGTTTTATATGAAATTTGCGGAAATAGCTTGTTAAAAAACTGTGCATTGGCTGTTAATAAGCCGACAGCAGTAGAGATACAAGCTAATAAAATTGTAAGCGATAAAATAATGCTACCGAAGCTGCCAAATAGGTATTGCGCTGATTTGGCAATAATGACGCCACCATTATCTGATGTGCCAATTGCACTGATACTCGTATTGCCGATATAGCCAAGTGAAATATAGACAAAAGCTAAACCAAGTGCAGCTACAATGCCTGCAAAAATGGTTGTTTTAACTTGTTTTTTCTTATCAGTCATGCCCATACCACGTAATGCTTGTAAAATAACAATACCAAAGACAAGGGCACCTAGCACATCCATCGTTAAATAGCCTTGCACAAAACCTTCGTAAAATGGCGCATTCGTGTAGTTGCCGACAGCTACACCTGGCTCACCCATTGGTGTCATAAAGCTTTTAACAGCTAGTACTAAAATAACAATCAATAGGACTGGTGTTAAAATTTTCCCAACGCGATCGACAAGCTTCGAAGGATTAAATGATAAATAAAGTATTAAGGCAAAGAATACTACAGACGTAATGAATAGCGGAGCCCAGTGTTCATTTGCAGCTTCTGAAAGAAATGGGGCAATGCCGATTTCATAGGATACAGAACCCGTACGTGGAACCGCGAAAAATGGACCGATTGCTAAATATACAATAGAGGTGAAGATAATCCCGAAAACCGGGTGAACTCGACTTGCTAGCAGCTGTAAATCGCCACCTGCTTTAGCTACAGCGACAATAGCAAGTAAAGGTAAACCGACACCTGTTATTAAAAATCCAATCATGGCCAGTGTAATATGTTCACCTGCTTGTTGGCCAAGTAACGGTGGAAAGATAATATTACCAGCCCCTAAAAATAAGGCGAAAAGTAGTAAACCTACAGCTAAATTCTCTTTGATGAAAATCAAGATGTTTCTCATAAAAATTAAAAACTCCTTTATAATTGAAAAAATGAAACTTTCTAAAAATTTTAAATACAGACATGTATGTTATCATAGGACTATAAAACTTGCAATTATTATACTAATAGTAGATAGTCGGATTCTGTAGTATTCTATAGGATTCAGAAATTGTTTGAAAAATAGTCAGTTTTTCCGATTTTTGTTTAGTCATTTCTTTAGTATGATAGACACACAAGGACATATTCTACCATGAACGGAGGCTATTTGATATGCTTAAATCACAAAAATGGAGAATTCTCGCTTTAAGCACTATTGCTACTTCATTTTTCGCAATACAGAATGCTCAAGCGGCGACATATACAGTACAAAAAGGTGATACGTTATCCAAAATTGCCCAATCTCATCAAGTATCGATCCAAGATATTAAAAAATGGAATAATCTATCGAAGGATACGATTTATGTAGCTCAAAAGTTAGAGATTACAAAGCAGCAGGCAACGGAAACCGTCAAACCGTCAAAACCAACAACGACTACACCGCCGAAACCGACAACTGCTGTTCATACAGTTGTGAAAGGCGATACACTATCGAAAATAGCGAAGCAATATAATGTAACGTTAAAAGAGCTTAAAGATTGGAATAGCATAGAGAACGACAAGATTTATATTGGACAAGTGTTAAAAATTTCTCCAGTAGCTGTGATACCTGAGGGTGATACAATACATAATAATGGAACTGCAGATAAGGACAAACCTTCAAAAGTTACGACAACAGATCCAACAGCGAATGGACAAGCCATTTACAAGAAAACAGTGGAAGTAGCGAATGCACTAATAGGAACACCTTATCTTTATGGTGGGAATACGCCAGAAGGTCTTGATTGTAGTGGATTTATTTATTATGCATTCAATCAAAGCGGTTTGAAAATCGGCAGAGATAGCAGCGAAGGCTATTTCAATAGCAGTACAACACAAGTGAAAAATCCTGTGCCAGGGGACTTAGTATTTTTTGAAAATACGTACAAAGACGGTATTTCTCATATGGGTATTTACCTTGGTAATAATAAATTTATCCACGCAGGTACAGACGGTGTGGAACTTTCGGATGTTACGTACTCTTACTGGTCAACTAGATTAGTAGCTTATAAGCGATTCGATACAGTGAAATAATAAGTAGGCGATTTTTGCATAACGCAAAAATCGCTTTTTTATTTGCTGGAAGGTTAGACGCGATATCGCTGGTAGAACATCGTGAATTGCGGGTAACCCGTGATGAATCGCCAGGAAACTGTGGCTTATCGCCACAAAAGTGAAGTATATCGCCACGAAAGGGTAGGAAATCGCCACAAATGGTGTGCGAACCGCCACAAGGACCGTGTGAACCGCCACAAAAGCCCGTGAATCGCCACAAAAGCAAATTCCCGAGGACAAGGCGTAAATCAGTAGACATTAAAAAATCCTTCTTTCCACGGAAAGAAGGATTGCTGTTGTTATTATTGTGTGACACGTGCTGTCCAGCGTGATAGGTCAGCTTGTTGAGCATCAACAAGTTCTGCTGGGAAGATAAATGTCCAAGGTTTTGTTGAGTTTGGTTGGACAGTTAAGATTGGCTCCATTTTAAATGAACCTTTGGCAATTTGTTTACCTGTTGCATCGATAATTTCTAACGGTAATTGCTCTAAGTTAATTGCTTTGTTGTGACCGTTACGTATAAAGATTGATACATTCAGGTTACCGTTGTCAGCAAGTTTTGCTTGTAGGCCAGTGAAGTTGACTTCTGTTTCGCCTAACTTTGGTAATGTTTTAACGATTTTTGCAAGCTCTTCCTTTTGCGCTGCAGGTAATTGCTGCTCCCATGTCGGATCTAATTCTAATTGGTGACCACGTAAGGAAACAAGGTTAAAGGCGATTTTCCAACCGTCCTCTGGTACTTCGTCTACTTTAATTGTAGATTTTTCGAATTCAAATACCCATGGACGAGCACTTTCAGCTGGGATTGTGCCAAGCGCTTTAAAATCGAATTTTTTTGATGCTACAAGCTCATCGTTTTTATCCATAATGAATAATTCAATTTCACCAAGCTCAATTGCTTCAGCTAACGATGAACGGAAAAATGCACGAACTAACCATTTGCCTGAGCGTGGATCTTCTTCAATACTAATAGAAGATAGTGAGAGTTGATTTGGTTTTAATGGCTCTAGCTCATTCGCAAGGAAGTTAAAAATGTACTTTTGCTCCTGAGGTACATCCCATTCAGGATGGAATGAAAGTTTTGTCTCAACATCGCGATTGTCACCTTTTTTAGAAGAAGCGTTGCCTAGTAAATCCTTTGAGTCAATTGTGTTTTCTTGCACGATTTTATCTGATTTTTTAAAAAATGAAAATAAGCCCATTATTGTACCTCCTGTTGTTGTCCTTCAACCATTTTCATGAAACCTGTAATTTCGATAATAATAGAACGACGTAATTCTTGGAAATTCTTACCGAATAATTCAAGTCCTTCGCGTTGGTAAATACGCATTGGATCTTCTTGTTGATAATGACGTAAGCCAATACCTTCTTTTAAGTGGGCCATTGCTTCTAAATGTTTCACCCAGCCGCTATCTAAATAGCTCAGCATCACTTGTGGAATAACAGCCATGACTTGCGCATTTTCTGCGAATTTCTCCATATGATCAAGAAGTTCTTGTTCAGAAGGCTGTATGTCGGCTAAAATTTGTTTCACTTTGCCAACTTCGCGATCAATTGTAACAGGCGTGATAAATAATGAATTCAGTGAATTTTCCATTTGATCATAAGCCCATTCTACAGAAGGGAGCTCATCAGGTGCTGCATCGCGCACGGCGAAATCAACTGTTTCGCTCAACATTTTTTTCAGTTCACCCATTACATCTTCGCCAGCTAAAATTTTGTCACGTAGACCATAAATAACTGTACGTTGATCATTAATAACATCATCTAATTTTAAATTGTACTCGCGCATGCCGTATTGTGACCCTTCAACAATGCGTTGTGTACGGTTGATAAGCTCTTGTACATCTTTGTTTTGAATGACTTCATTTTCATCCACAACCATTTTTGTTAGGAATTTGTCAACCTCTTCTTTTGCATAGCGACGGAACATATCATCTTCAATAGAGAGAATGAAGCGGCTTTCTCCAACGTCACCTTGACGACCAGAGCGACCGCGTAGCTGGTTATCAACACGGCGGCTTTCATGCTTTTCGGTACCGATAACATACAATCCACCTAGCGCATGTACATCGTCACCTAGCACGATATCTGTACCACGACCAGCCATATTGGTAGCAACGGTAATGCGGCCCTTTTGACCTGCTTGAGAGATCAGTTCCACTTCTTGCTCAACCGTTTTGGCATTAAGCAATTGGAATTTTAAGCCTTCTTTCTTTAAATGTTCAGCAACTGTTTCAGATTGCAGAATAGATGTTGTACCGATTAATACGGGCTGTCCTTTTGCATGGCGTCGTTTCGCCTCGGCAGCGACAAATTTATACTTTGCTGCTTGCGTTTTGAAAATCATATCAGGCTGGTCAACACGCTGACGAGGACGGTTTGTTGGAATTTGAATAACTTCCATGCCGTACACTTCGCGGATTTCCTTTTCCTGTGTTTTCGCTGTACCCGTCATCCCAGAAAGCTTCGGATACATACGGAAATAGTTTTGGATCGTAATTTGTGCCTGTGCTTTATTTTCTTCTGTAATCGTTACGCCTTCTTTCGCTTCGATTGCTTGGTGTAAGCCATCGGAAAGAGAGCGACCTTCTAAAATACGACCAGTGAACATATCAACAAGCTCGATTTTGTCATCTTTCACGATATAATCCACGTCACGTTGGAACATAACATGTGCACGTACAGCTTGGATGACATAATGGTAAAGTGTTTGATGTTCTAAATCATATAAATTATCAACATTGAAAGCAGCCTCAACTTTTTCAATGCCTTTATCTGTTAAAGAAGTTGCCTTTGTTTCATCATCGAAGTCATAATCTTCTTCTTCTTTAAAGCGTTTAGCTAGCATAGCGGCAATGCGATGTAATTCATCGTTTGCAGGCATTTTACCAGCAATAATTAACGGTGTTTTTGCTTCGTCAATCAGTACGCTATCGACTTCATCGATAATGGCAAAATGATAGGCGCGTTGCACTTTATCTGCTAAGCTATGTGCCATATTGTCACGTAAATAGTCGAAACCAAATTCAGTACCGACACCGTACGTAATATCCGCATTATACGCGTCCTTTTTGGCATTTGGTTCCATCATCGGTACATTTAAACCGACTGTTAAACCTAGGAAACGATGAATTTGTCCTACAAGCTCATAGTCACGTTTTGCAAGATAGTCGTTGACTGTAATGACATGAACACCTTTACCTTCTAATGCACGCACATAAGAGGGAAGTGAAGCAACTAGCGTTTTCCCTTCACCTGTAGGCATTTCAGCAATATTGCCTTCAGTTAATACAAGTCCACCAATAAGTTGAACATCAAAATGACGCATACCTAATACACGTTTTGAGGCTTCGCGTACAACAGCAAATGCGTCTGGGATGATTGATGTAATTGGTTCGCCTTGTTCTAAACGATCCTTGAAAATAAAAGTCATTTCTTTTAATTCAGCATCTGACTTGTTGACATATTTTTCTTCAAGATGATTAATTTGTTCTACTATTTTATAGTAGCGTTTTAATTGACGAGCACTTGTTTGCTCGTTGTTGCGTTTAAAAATTGAGAACATGAATTTACGCTCCTTTAAAGTTGTCTAAATGCTAGACACCTCATTATTCTATCAAATTTTACGAATGATGACTACATTTGACATTAAGTAAAGCAAGTAGAATAATAGAGAAAAATGGAAAATGTGAAATGGTGGAAAATGTTTAGAAAAAGTATATTTCAGAGCTTGTTCGTGCTATAATCATATTGGATTCAAATGTAGATTATTTTTTTGAGGAGGAGAGACATGCTTTACGTGTCTTTAATAGCAGCATTCGTTGCTTCCATTTTGTTAACTCCACTAGTTAAGCGTTTAGCGTTTAGAATAGGTGCCGTTGACGCGCCGAACTATCGAAAAGTACATGCACGCATAATGCCAAGACTTGGTGGTCTGGCAATTTTTCTTGCTTTTTTAATAGGGGTGGCTTTCTTACAGCCGCACAGTGAATATAGTTTAGCGATTATTATCGGAGCTTGTATTATTGTGGCAACAGGTGTCATTGATGATATGCGTGAAATTTCCGCTAAGGCAAAAATGCTTGGTCAAATTGTTGCCGCACTTATCGTTATTTTTGTAGGTGGTATTCAAATTGACTTCATTAACTTGCCATTTGGTGGGCAATTAGATTTCGGTTTCTTAAGTATTCCATTTACGATACTATGGATTGTTGGTATTACCAATGCGATTAACTTAATCGATGGCTTAGACGGTTTAGCTGCAGGTGTTTCATCTATTGCACTAATCACTTTATCGAGTGTGGCATTTACTATGGGCGATATGTTCGTATTAGCATTTGCAGCCATTTTAGCTGCAGCGACAATTGGTTTCTTATTTTATAACTTCCACCCAGCTAAAATCTTTATGGGAGATACTGGGGCATTGTTTTTAGGATTTATGATTTCAGTATTAGCATTATTAGGATATAAAAACTTTACGATTATTTCGTTAATTATCCCAGTTATTATGCTAGGTGTACCGATTTCTGATACATTCTTTGCAATTGTTCGTCGTTTACGAATGAAGAAAAAATGGTCTGATCCAGATAAATCCCATTTACACCATCGTCTATTGGATATGGGCTTTACACATCGTCAAACTGTACTTATTATTTATGGCATTGCGGTGATGTTCGGTTTAGCTGCCATTATCTTCTCAATGGCAAAAGTATGGGGAGCTATTTTACTAATTACCGTCATTTTAATTGCGATAGAAATTTTCGTCGAGGTCATTGGACTTGCTGGCAAAAACTATAAACCGCTACTAAATTTCATGCGGATTTTTAATAAATAACATTAAGACTGTAGGCAAACTCAATTTTTGAGTAGTCTACAGTCTTTTTTTAGCACAGAGTAACTATGTTTCGCGGGTAAAATGGTGGAAATCGCGGGAAAAGAGCAGTGATTCGCGGATAAAGAGCCTGGAATCGCGGGGGAAATCCAAAATATCGCGGGAAAAGAGCAAGAAATCGCGGATAAGTCCAAGCTTCGCGAGCAAACTAAAATGAAAAAAGCCTTCCCGCTATCAGTTTCGATAGTGGAAAGGCTGTTTATTACTGTGCAGAGTCGTTAGTTGAACTGTCATCACCAGCTGCATTATCTGTATCGGTATTGTTATTTGTTAAAGTAGAAGAAGTTTTTAATGCAAGATGGTTTTTAAGAATTTGTGATACGTCCGCAACCGATTGTTCATCTAATTGATAATAATAAACGCCTGTTGACATATCATCGGCACCATCTAACGTTAAAGAATCAATACGTGGTTTACCTTGTTTTAAATATGACAGGAATGATTTCATTTCACTAAATGTCATATTTGTTTTCATATTATCGCCGATTGCTTTAATGACATCATCATACTTTGTAATAGAGCCAACTGAAGCTACTTTATTCGTAATTGCCGTTAAAATTTCTTGTTGGCGAATACCACGTTGAATATCATTGTCTTTTTTACGTGTACGAGCAAGTGCAAGTGCTTCACTACCATTTAAATGTTGTACACCTGGCTGAAGGTTAATCGTATTTCGATCAAACTCGTCTTTTTCGTGTAAAGCATAAGGTACTTCAGCTTCAATACCGCCTAATGCATCAACAACATCAATAAATGCATTGAAGTTCATGCGCACATAGTAGTCGATTGGAATATCTAGTAAACCTTCAACAGTTTCGATAGTTGATAGGGTACCTCCTAATGCGTGTGCATGTGTGATTTTATCTTTATAACCAGCTGAAGGAATATAAACATAAGAATCACGTGGGATACTTAACATTTTAATCGTTTTCGTGTTGTTATTTAATGTTGCTAAAATTAGGGCATCTGAGCGAGAATGATCAGAACCTTGCCCACGATTTTCACTATCATCGACACCGACAAATAAAATCGAAACATTATCATGTACAGGTTCTACTTTTTCTTCTCTCAGTGTTGAAACTTCGCGACCTTCTAATTCTTCATGGGCTGAGTTCGCAGCGTGTTCGGCTTGCTTAGTAATATAGACACCGTAGGCCGTAACGCAAATTAGCAAACTAGCAACGAGAAGCAATGCTACTTTTATAATTAAAGAAGCTTTGGAAGACCTCTTTTTCTTCTTTATATTTGTTCTTTTCATATTTGGTATATTCTCCTCTTGAATTTGGGAATAATTAAACAATTGAACTAAAATTTATTCAAAATAGCATAGGGGCATTTTTGAATAATAAAGCTCAACATTAAAATTATACTATGGACCTTCAGGATTAGACAATTAAAACTATTTATTTCACAATAAATTCGATAAATTGCGCGCTTTCAAAAGTGATTGTCGCTTGTCCATTTGTCAGTTCTGTCATCCAATTTATAAACTGCTCTTCTTCCTCTTTTAACACGGAAACAACGATTTCAACACCCTCCAAGTAGCGAATTTCTTCTAAGGAATATGCAGAGTTACGAATCTCGTTTTCTACTTTTCCGAGCCAAGTGTAGTCGATTTCAATTTTCATAAGATGATGCAGCTTTCGTTCGACAACTTGTGCAGCAAGCAATCCTTCCGTTGTTGCTTTTCCGTAAGCGCGAATAAGACCGCCGCCGCCTAGTTTAATGCCACCAAAGTAGCGTGTGACGACAACGACCGTATCTTTTAAGCCTTGTTTTTTTAATACCTCTAACATAGGGACGCCTGCTGTGCCACTTGGTTCCCCATCATCGTTTGCCTTTTGAATATGATCATGCTCGCCAATTATATAGGCAGAACAATTATGTGTTGCATTATGATGCATTTTTTTGATGCGTTCTATAAACATCATTGCATCCTCTTCGGTTTCAGCGCGTTCTATATATGTGAGGAAGCGTGATTTAGATATAATAATTTCACTTTCTCCATAGCCTTTAACGGTTAAATAGTTTTCTCTCATACGTGTCATTCTCCTTTAATGTAGGGTTATATACTATAAATTTCATAAGAAAAAGCATTAATTTTTATCATTGTGATGCTATAATAGGTTTAGACTTCGATTCTATGAAATTGGTCTTTCAAAATACTATGTGATAATAAGGACATTAGACTGGGGAGTACACTATGTTTTCAAATGATACCTTCGATTTAAAGTCGCTTGATGACGTATTTAATCGAATGTTAGAAACAATAATGAGCTCTAAAGACGATATTTTCATTATAAGTGAACAAAGCCGTAGAAGCTTTGAAGATATGCAACAAGAGCTAGAAATTGTTCGAAAACAGATTTCAACTGTCATCGATGAAGGCGATGCTTTAGAAAAAAGCACGCAGCTTGCTAAGCAAAGACTTGTGTTAGTGAGTAAAGCTTTTGATAATTATACCGAAGAACAAGTTAGAGATGCATATGAAACGGCCCATGATTTTCAATTGAAGCTCTCCGTCATTAAAACACAAGAAAAGCAACTTCGCGACAAAAGAGATGATTTAGAGAGACGTCTAAGAGGTTTACTCGATACAATTGAACGTGCTGATCATATTGTTAATCAAGTAAATGTTATTTTAAATTATTTAACGTCTGATTTAAAAAATGTTGGTTTAGCACTTGAACAAGCAAAAATGAAGCAAGATTTTGGTATACGCATAATCGCTGCGCAAGAAGAAGAGCGAAAACGTTTATCGAGAGAAATTCACGATGGACCGGCCCAAATGTTGGCCAATGTCTTAATGCGTACAGACTTAATTGAAAGAACGTATCGTGAAAAGGGCATTGAATATGCCTTGGCTGAAATTGCTGATTTAAAGAAAACTGTGCGCAATGCGCTGTCAGAAGTACGCCGTATTATTTACGATTTACGACCAATGGCGCTTGATGATTTGGGAATTGTACCGACATTAAAGAAATATTTGTCGACTGTTACCGAATATAATCCTGGTGTGGAAATACATTTCCAATCTAGAAGCACAGAACAACGTATTCCATCAAATTATGAAGTATCCATTTTCCGATTGGTGCAAGAATGTGTAACAAATGCTATGAAACACGGGAAATGTAAGGATATTTGGGTGAAACTTGAATGGTTGAACAATGCGGTAAATATCGTCGTAAAAGATGATGGTGTTGGCTTCGATCAGAAAGTAGTGAAAGATCATTCCTTTGGTATATTAGGAATGAAAGAACGTATTGAAATATTAAATGGTACAATCTCAATTGAAAGTGAGATAAATCGAGGCACCACGGTATTATTTAAAATTCCGTTAGAATTAGAGTAAAGATAGAAATGTGTTGCAGAATTTTAGGGGGTAAAGACAAATGACGAAGATTATTATTGTAGACGATCACCAGCTATTCCGAGAAGGAGTTAAACGCATCTTAGATTTTGAAGATACGTTTGATGTAATTGCAGAAGGTGACGATGGCACAGATGTAGTAAATTTATACGCAGAAAATCAACCAGATGTTGTTTTAATGGATATCAACATGCCAGGTAAAAATGGTGTAGAAGCAACAGCTGATTTAATTGCAGAATATCCAGATGCAAAAGTAATCATGCTATCAATTCATGATGATGAAACATACGTAACACATGCACTAAAATCAGGAGCACTTGGCTATATGCTAAAAGAAATGGATGCCGACGAAATCGTAGAAGCGATTAAAGTCGTAGCAAATGGCGGTTCTTACTTACATCCAAAAGTAACGAAAAATTTAGTAGCAGAATTCCGTCGCCTTTCTGAGCATGAAAACAAAGGAAACTTCCATCAAACAGAGATTCGTCGTCCATTCCATTTACTTACAAAACGTGAATGTGAAGTATTACAACTATTAACAGACGGCCAATCTAACCGTACAATCGGTGAGACACTGTTTATTTCGGAAAAAACGGTTAAAAACCACGTTTCAAGCATTTTACAAAAAATGAACGTAAACGACCGTACACAAGCCGTTGTAACAGCTATCAAAAATGGTTGGGTTGAAGTACGATAACTGCATAGTAGTGAAATGAAGGCTGTTTTTAAAAGCTACTTTAACAAAAAAGTAGTTTTTAAGGCAGTTTTTTTATTGCGCAACATTTTTAATGGATGGACGTCCTAACAATGAAAAGCACCTAAATGTTGAAAAAGCGCAACAAAATTCCTACTAAAGCATTTATATGCTACAATATTGCGCGGGAGGTTTTATGATGTTAAAGAAAAGTATTCTGGCAGTTTTAACTTTATTAGTGTTAACTGCATGTAGCAATAAAGAAGATGATGCAACGGTAAAAGAGCGAGAACAAGTGATTGAAGATGGAACAGTAGGCTATGAAATGATGGGCGGAGAAGTCCAAAAGGCGACGAATGTACCAGCTAATGAGGAAAAAGCAATTTTAGCGGCGTTTTATGAATATATTGCCGCATTCAATGATAAAGACATTAATCGTTATTTGAACACGCTATCAAAAACCCCAAAAGGCTTTAATTATGATGAAGATAAAGAATTAGTAGAAGAAGTATTTGATCAATCCGATACGAAACGCGATGTGTCAAATGTCACGATAGCGAAATATGACAATCAAGAAGCCCAAGTATTTGCCAATATGACAACACACTCTCTCCAACTTAAGACGAATGTCGAACACGAAAGTGCCGGACGACAAGTAACGGTCTTTGTAAAAGAAGGCGAAAAATGGAAAGTTACGAGTGTCTTTTATATTAGTGATGATTCTAAATCGAGCACGGGCAATTAATAAGGGGAAAGTCATCCCCTTTACAATACATAGTTGATGAATGTGAAATGGACGTCACGAGTATACCTCGTGTGCAAAGCGATCCTGATGCAATTACGTTATGGCGTAATTCAATTCACATTCATTTCTTTTTAAGGTAAACTTGAAACATAGGAGAGTGGACATGAATGAGGACGGCAATCGTAACAGACAGTACTGCATACATTACGCCAGAAGAACGCGCACGCTTAAACATACGTATGATTCCGTTAAGTGTAAATATTTCAGGTGAGTTATTCGCAGAGGAAGTAGATATTACTGCATCTGCGTTTTATGATAAAGTACGAGGGGCAAAAGAATTCCCGAAAACAACACAACCACCAATTGGTGAATTCGCCGCTCTTTTTGAAGAGTTGGCAACGGATTATGACGAAATAATTTCCATTCATTTATCGAGTGGTATAAGTGGTACATATCAAGGTGCGGTCCAAGCAGGAGAAATGGTGGAAGGTATTGATGTGTACGCATTCGACAGCGAGATTTCTTGTGCTGTGCAAGGTTTTTATGTGTTACGAGCAGCTGAAATGGCGGCACAAGGCTGTTCGTCACAAGAAATACTAGCAGCATTAGCGGACATGAAGCAATATATTCGTGCTTACTTCATTGTAGACGACTTAGCGCATTTACAACGGGGAGGACGTCTATCTTCAGCAGCAGCTTTAATCGGAGGCTTATTACAAGTAAAGCCTGTCTTACATTTTGTGGACAAGGTCATTGTACCATTTGAAAAAATCCGCACACGTAAAAAAGCTTTAAAACGTGCAGAAGAATTATTAGCTGAAGATGCGAACAAGTATGACTATATGGATGCTGTAGTCATTCACGGCAACTGTCAAAAAGAAGCTGAAGAATGGTTAATACAGCTCGCTGAAACTTACCCGAACGTAAACTTTAAACTAAGCTACTTCGGACCAGTAATCGGCACACACTTAGGCGAAGGCGCCATGGGTCTAGGCTGGACAAAAAAATAAAATAAAAAAGTCTCTACAACTTGTTGTAGGGACTTTTTTGTTGTTCTTATAGGGGTGACCCCAATAGTTAGGGGCACGGTGAAGTTGGAATCGCGGGTAAGACCGCGTGAATCGCCAGTAAAACTCGCGGAAACGCCATAAAACTCGTGGAAAACGCCAATAATCGTGCAGACCACGTAGAAAGGGGTGCTGCACCCAGTTAAAACGCCGATAGAACCCCATGAAACGCCGATAAAACCGTGGCAATCGCCGGTAGAACTTCGTGAATCGCCGATAAGCCCGTGGCAATCGCCAGTAAAACTCGCGGAAACGCCACGAAGCCCGTGGGAATCGCCACAAAACTCATGGAATCGCCACGAAACCAGTGGGTAGCGCCACAAAACTCGGGGAAACCGCAAGTAATCGTGCAGACCTCATAGATAGGAGTGCTAAACTCGGGCAAATTGCCGGAAGAAGCCCGTGAATCGCGGGTAAGACCGAGCGAAACGCCACCAAACCCGAGCGAATCGCCACCAAACCCTGTCACCCCACAGCAACCCCGGCAGCACACACCACCACCATTAATAAGAAAGGAGCAAGTTAATATGAAATATAAAGGATGGCTCTTGCCACCTGCAATGAGAGATTTTCATGAAGGACGTATTTGGTTACGGGAGCATACAGCATTTGCAAAACAAGATATACAGCGTGCCATTGATAGAAAATATCTTCATATAATAGAAGGTATTCAAACAACCCCGCGTTTGAAATGCAATCGTTGCCATAATGACAAGCCTCAGTTCTTTACGCTATTTGATTGCTCGAAATGTCAGCGGCAATGTGTCTATTGTAGACATTGTCTAAGCATGGGCAGAGTGAGCAGTTGTTCACAATTAATAATATGGAGAGGTCCTAAAGCATATAGAAGAAGGCAGCATCCACTTCGATGGACAGGCCAGTTGACGGAACTTCAACAACAGACTGCCGATGAACTACTAGAGAGTGTTAAAGCGCGTAGATCCCATTTGATTTCTGCAGTTTGTGGTGCGGGGAAAACAGAGTTGTTATTCCAGTCTGTACATTATGCCTTAGAAAAAGGTTTACGAGTTTGCATGTCGGCGCCACGAACAGATGTCGTGTTAGAGTTATTTCCACGCTTTCAAAAAGTTTTTCCACAAACAATCATTCATGCTTACTATAGTGGGGCGCCAAAGCAAGATGGTTATGCACAACTAGTTTTGGCGACGACACATCAGCTTTATCGATTTGAACAAGCATTTGATGTCATGATTATCGATGAAGCGGATGCATTCCCTTATTCATTCGATAAAACATTAGCAAGCGCAGTGCAAAAAGCTAAAACGGCACAAGCACCAATTTACTTTATGACGGCGACACCTTCACAAACATTACTCAATGACTTTAAACATTGTTCATTTATTGCGAAAAGATATCATAACAAGCCTTTACCAGTGCCACGATTCACTGCACTCTGGCGCTATGAAAAAAGCCTGCAGCGAGGCAAGCTCCCTCGAAAACTAAAAGAATGGACAGAAGAGCGACTTGCTAAAAATGAACCGTTTCTTATATTTGTACCGAAAATAGAATTGCTAAAAATGGCAACACCACTATTTCAAAAGTTACACGACAATATAGTAGCTGTTCATGCAGATGACGCAGAAAGAAAACGAAAAGTACTACAGTTGCGCGATGAAGAAATTCCGGGATTACTCACAACGACCATTTTAGAAAGAGGGATTACGATAAAAAATGTCCAAGTCGCAGTTGTTGGGGCAGAATCAACGATTTTTACTGCAAGCGCATTAATACAAATTGCAGGACGAGTTGGGCGGCATGAAGCGTATGCAGATGGAGACGTCGTGTTCTTCCACCATGGTGTGACACTCGCTATGGACGAAGCTCGTGAGACAATTATCTATAACAATAAAAGAGGGTTCCCACAATGAAGAAAACAGAAATATTTTGTTTATTATGCGCACAGCCTCTGCACCTAGTTCCAAGCTGGAAATCCCTTTTATTTAATTACTTCCCGCCGTGCATTTGTGATAAATGTTCAGCACAATTCCAGCGTTCATCTATGCCGACAGCACTTTATCAATATAACGACGCCATGAAAACCTATTTGCATCAATATAAATTTCTCCAAGACGTAGCATTAGCGAAAGTATTTCGGCAAGAAATCCATGCGCAACTAAAACGCCAAACAGCAACGATTATTCCGATTCCTATGCATCCACAGAAGCAACAAGAGCGTACATTCTCGCATACGGAGGAACTGTTAAAAGCGGCAAAGATCCCTTATATACAGCTACTAGCAAAAACAACAAGGGAAACACAAAGTTCAAAAAATAGAGCACAGCGCTTACAATCGGCTCCACTTTTTCGATTATTGCCCCAAGCGCATGTTGAACGTAAAGATTACTTGCTTTTTGACGATATAGAAACTACAGGGACAACATTACGGCATGCTAAGCAGGTTTTACTAGAAGCAGGTGCCCAAAGTGTTCGAACCTTCACATTAATTAATGGATGAAAATGCTAAAACATCATGTATAATAGATTACGGTTTTAAGATACGTATAATTAGATAGTGATCTTGCAAGAGGAGGAAGAATAGATGGCTGAGGTTCGAAATTGTCCAAAATGTAATGAGTTTTTTAATTATACAGGGGTCAGAGACGTATGTCATAAATGCGCACAATCAGAAGAAGAGCTGTATCAAATCGTCTATCGTTTTTTACGCAAGCGTGAAAATCGTGCCGCAACAGTAGAACGCATTGTGGAAGCAACTGGAGCTGAAGAAGAACTATTATATAAATGGGTTCGTAAAGGTCGCTTGCAACCGGCAATGTTCCCGAACTTAGGCTATCCGTGCGATAACTGTGGTCATCTAACAACAACAGGCAAACTATGTACGAAATGCCAAGATGAATTAAAATCAGACCTTCGTACATTTGAAGCGGCTAAGGAATTCCGCGAGAGCGTTGAACAACGTGATAAAGTAACCTACCATGCTGACCGAAAAAAATAACGATTTTACACCTTAAAGATAACTGATAAGCGAAAGTGTGTTAATTTTAAACAAAATTAGCACACTTTTTTATATTTGAAAACTTAACATTGTTGGAGACAATCCGAAATAATAGTAAGATAAGCTTTTAAGACAGGGGGATGAACATGAAGATTACATCGTATGGTGTTAATGCTGTTAACGCCTATAAAAATCAAGTACGCAATGTCAAATCTAACGATAACAAAGCGTCATTTGCTGACAAAATCGAAATTTCAAAAGCAGCACAGGAAATGCAGGGCGTAACAACGTACAGTACAGAACGTGCAGAACGCGTACAACAACTAAAGGCAGATATTGATTCTGGTGAATACAAAGTCAATGCGCGTAAAGTTGCTGAAGATATGCTGAAATATTATCGTTTCTAGGTGAAAACAGAAAGGGTGCTTAGCAAAATGTCTGTAGAGACGATTTGTTCAACATTAACAAAGCTAGAGAGAATGCATAAAAGCTTACTCGAACTAGCCTTTAAAAAAACTGAAATTATTAAAGCTGGCGATATGGAAGCACTAGACCAAATGCTCAAGGATGAGCAGGCGCATGTAGCGGCCATCGATAAGCTTGAGCAACAGCGTCAGATACAGGTAGCCGAATACCTTGGAGCAAAAGGAGTTGCTTCCACTGACAAAATGACTGTCGCTGATGTCATCGAGGCTGCTGAACAAACTACTGAAAAAGAAACACTTTCAGCTGTTCGCAATCGATTAATGATTCTCATTAATGATTTACGCAAACAAAACGAACTCAATCAAAAATTAGTATTCCAATCATTGCAATTCGTCAATCTTACATTAGACGCGCTTCGTCCACGACCAGAGCAAATTAATTACTCTGGTCATGAAGTACGCGGTACGAATACGATCGCAAAAAAATCGTACTTTGATTCTCAAGCATAATTTTTATCACGTTCCTAAAAGGAGGAAAAAAGATGCGCTCAACATTTATGGGCTTAGAAACAAGTAGAAAAGGTTTATTTACACAACAATCTGCTTTATATACAACAGGTCATAATATTTCAAACGCCAATACACTTGGCTTCTCACGTCAACGCGTAAACATGCAAGCTACACCAGGTTTCCCAACGGCAGGCTTAAACACGCCAACTTACCCTGGGCATCTAGGAACAGGGGTAGAAGCTGGTTCCATTCAACGTATTCGCGATGAATTTGTTGATCGTCAATACCGTCAAGAAACAAATAAGCTTGGTTATTGGGAATCACGTTCAACCGCTATTTCCCAAATGGAAGATATTATGGACGAACCGTCTCAATACGGTTTAAACGCAGCATTAGAACAGCTATGGAAAGGGCTGCAAGATGTCAGTGCAACGCCAGAAAACGCGGCATCACGCAAAGTAGCAATCGAGCGTGCGGACCACCTAGCGGATTCTTTAAATTATATGGATACGCAATTAAAAACAATTCAAGGCAACTTAGGCAATGAAATTAATGTTTCAACAAATCGCATCAATTCATTACTAAAACAAATTGCTGCTATTAATAAGCAAGTACAAGAAGTGGAGCCAAATGGCCATGTACCAAATGATTTATACGATGCACGTGATGTGTTGATCGATGAATTAAATAGTTACATCCCAGTCTCAGTTGAACGAGTGCCTACAGGAGGGCTTGCTTCAAGTGTGGCTGAAGGTAGCGTAACGATTATTTTTAAACCATATGATGGAGCTACGCCTATTAAGCTAGTGAATGGTAGAGATGCAGCAAGTATTTCAGTGAATGGTAATGCACAAATTGATGGCAATGATTTAACGAATGTCTTTGACAATATACAAGTTACTGGCTCAGGTACAACAGATACCGGCACGATTACATATAACCAGCTAGAACCAGGCAAAGGTAAATTACTATCATTGATTAATTCTTATGGCTATCAAGATGGAGCAAATGTTAAAGGCTATTACCCAGAAACAATGGCTAGCCTTGACAAACTTGCTTCTGAATTTGCAAATGTTTTCAATGCCATGCATGAGCAAGGATTTGACTTTAATGGAGATCCGGGCATAAAAGAATTTTTTGTACCAATTGATAATACAAAACCGATGTCAGCAGGAAATATTAAAGTGAATGATGTGCTGTTAAAAGACTCTTCAAAGTTAGCTGCATCTTCAGGTGCAAATGAAGAAGGGAACGGTAAATGGGCTCTTGAACTTGCTAATATTCAATCAATGGTGCAAAACGGTTCAGCTGTCACAATCTTAGGAAAAACGATTACAACTGGTAATTTAGAAGGCGCAACATTTAATTCATTTTATCAAGCAATTATTGGTAAGCTTGGTGTCGATGGAGAAGAAGCAGCGCGATTAAACGCAACGTCTGAAACATTGCTTGTGACAATTGGAAATAACCGTTCATCCATTTCTTCCGTTTCACTTGATGAAGAAATGACGAATATGATTACATTCCAACAAGCATATAACGCTAATGCGCGTATGATTACCGTAATCGATGAAACATTAGACAAAATCATTAACGGTATGGGCCGTGTAGGAATTTAAATAAAAACTAACTAACGATGACTAAAGGAAGGAGCTTTTACAACCATGCGCGTAACACAATCCATGTTATCGAATAACATGCTTCTGAACTTAAACAATAGCTATGGAAAAATGTCAAAGCTACAAGACCAAATTACTTCAGGCTCTAAAATAACAAGACCCTCAGATGACCCAGTAATAGCTGTAAAAGGGATGGGCTATCGACGTGATCTAGGTCAAGTTGAACAATACTCACGTAATATGAATGAAGTCAACAACTGGCTAGATACATCTGACGAATCATTAAGTCAAGTAGGCGAACAAATGAAGCGCGTGCGCGAGCTTGTCATTCAAGCTGCGAACGATACAAATTCAGCCGATGAACGAGCGAAAATTAAATCTGAAATTGATCAAATTCGTAAACAACTACAAGATGTAGCGAATACAAAGATTGGTGACCGTTATATATTTAGTGGAACAAACACAGGAAAGCCTTTATTTGTAGAAGCGACACCACCTAATGCGGACGGCACTAAAATTTTAAATGCTGATTTTACGCTTTATGATGGTACTGCAATGCCTTCAGCTTCAGCTGATAAACTTAATGCACCAGATGGTGATGTACAAATTGAGGTATATAACGGCATTCAATTAAAAGTAAATACTAATGGAGCCGATTTGTTTGGAAATGTCGATGCATTAATGGGTAAGATTTCAGATCTTTTAGATCCAGCAAGATTACCTGGCCCTGCAACGGGTTCTGAAATCAGTGAAGCTTTAGGTGGATTTGCAACTGATAGTACATCTGATGATATTACGAATATCCACAACAAAATATTAGAAGTACAAGCTGATGTCGGTGCACGTCAAAACCGTGTAGAATTAATGGAAAACCGTTTATCTATTCGTGAAGTTAGCGTAACGAAGCAAATGTCGAATAACGAAGATGTCGATTATTCAAAAGCTATTACAGAAATGGTAACATCAGAATCCATCCATCAGGCTGCATTGTCTGTTGGTGCTAAAATTATCCAACAATCTTTAGTTGATTTTATTCGATAATTACGAGTGATTTTCCCGCTAATGAATTAAGCGTTTGAACATTATGTTCAGACGCTTTTCTTGAAAGGAGAAGTATATATGAGACTCCCGCAAATTCAAATTCGAACAATAGACGCGCAAATTGACCTTAATATTTCTAAGCCACAGCAATATATTGAGCAGCCAAGAGCTACGCAGCATATTGAACAACCTGCCGCAATACTTGAAATTAATACTACACGCGGTGTGCTAAAAATTGATTCGTCCCAAGCAAGACGTGATTTAGGCTTAATTGGCCCACTAGAATCAAGTGCCAACTATGCGGAAAAAGGTAAACAAGAGGCATTGAAGGGCATGGCACGCAGAGCAAGAGAAGGCCGACAAATGATGGAGGGTGCCGGTAAAGATCAAGGGAGAGCAACAATCCAAAATATCGCCAAACAAAACCATGGTCCACACCGCGTGCAATTTAATGTGAAATTTGTGCCATCTGTCGGTTCAGTAAAAACTGATTACACACCAGGTACAACTGATGTCAATATTCAACGTAGAGAACCGAAAATTGACGCACAAGTGAACAAGCCAATCCATGAATACACACCAGGGAAAGTAACTGGTACAATGATACAAAGACCAGATGTTGACATTGATGTTATCGTCTAAAGGAGTGAACGAAAAAATATGAAAATTGCTACGAAATTTTTAGGAGAAGTCGAAATTGATGAACAAGACATTCTGACATTTAAGCAAGGATTACTCGGATTAGAAGAATTTAAGAAATTTATACTTATACCTATCTCTGAAGAACACCCATTAGTATTGTTACAATCGATTGAACAAGAAGATATAGGCTTTGTTGTCGCTTATCCATTCGCCTTTAAAAAAGATTACAGCTTTGATTTAAGTGAAGAGGATATTGAACAATTACAAATTGAAAACGAAAAAGATATTTTAACATACGCAGTTGTCACAATGAAAGAAACACTAAAGGATTCCACTATTAATTTACTTGCTCCATTAGTCATTAATTTGAATGAAAAATGTGGTAAACAAATTGTACTTCACGACAATAAATCCTATCCGTTAAGGCACCCATTGGAATCATTGGAAGGAAGTGCGAAATAATGCTAGTACTTTCACGTAAAAAAGATGAGTCTATTATGATAGGCGATCAAATCGAAATTAAAATATTAGCTGTCGAAGGTGACCAAATTAAACTTGGAATCGTTGCGCCCAAAACAGTAAAAGTATATCGTTCCGAAGTTTTTGAAGCAATTCAGGCTCAAAATAGAGAAGCACTAACAACATCTTCTAGTTTCTTGGAACAACTAAAGAAGAAATAAAGAAAAATCATTATATTTTATAAGAAATCCTAATTTATAATGTATTACATAAAAAATAAAAAAACTTTCGAAAAACTATTAAACATTTCCAACTAGATACGATATATAGATTGTAAGGCGCGGGAAGTACATACATACTACCTAAACCGACAATATTCCACACGGATGTGGAATAACAAAAACAAACATTCAAGGAGGAATTCCAAATGAGAATTCAACATAACATTTCAGCATTAAACACACACCGTAACTTATCTTTCAACAACTCTCAATCAGCTAAAAACCTTGAGAAATTATCTTCTGGTTACAAAATCAACCGTGCTGGTGACGATGCTGCTGGTTTAGCAATTTCTGAAAAAATGCGCGCTCAAATCAAAGGTCTTGACATGGCTACTAAAAACTCTCAAGACTCTATCTCTTTAATTCAAACTGCTGAGGGTGCTCTTAACGAAACTCACTCAATTCTACAACGTATGCGTGAATTAGCAGTACAATCTGGTAATGATACAAACGAAGATACAGACCGTAAATTCTTACAAGATGAAATTTCTCAATTAAATAAAGAAATTACTCGTATTGCTACTACTACTGAGTTCAACGAAAAAACACTTTTAAATGGTGACTTTAATACTAGCGGCTTAGTATTCCAAATTGGTGCTAACGAAGGTCAAACAATGACTATGACTATTGGTTCAATGGGAGCTTCTGCTTTAAAAATTGAAGGTGTTGATATTTCTTCTCGTGGTGGCGCAAGTAATGCAATTACATCAATTGATGCTGCAATTTCAACAGTTTCAACACAACGTTCGGCTTTAGGTGCTGTTCAAAACCGTCTAGAGCATACAATCAACAACTTAGGTGCTGCTTCTGAAAACTTAACAGCTGCTGAATCTCGTATCCGTGATACAGATATGGCTGCTGAAATGATGGCGTTCACTAAGAACAACATTCTTACTCAAGCTGCACAATCTATGTTAGCGCAAGCAAATCAACAACCACAAGGTGTTCTTCAATTATTACAATAATTCTATACATCGAAAAACCTTTTCCTTTTGGAAAAGGTTTTTCTTTATTTTTATGTTTTTTTTCCGATATAGATAGAGAGGTGAACAAAGTGGAGATTCAATATTTAAAAGCCAAAAATGGAGAAAATATTATAAAAATAAATGATTATTTTTTACATAGTAGCTATAACCCTTCAAAAGAAGCTGCAACTTTTATTGAAAGAAGTTATAAAAAAGAAGCTGTACAAATTGTTTTCGGTTATGGGGAGGGACATTTTGTTAATGCGTTAAAAAGTAAGATGTCTTTTAATGATAAATACATAGTAATTGAACCAATATTACCGATAAATCACAAAGATGATCATGTTATTCCCTACGAAGACAGTAGACAATTGCAAAGGGATTTATCTACATATATAAAAATAACTGATCGTATCAATGTTATATTATCGCCAAACTATGATCGGCTTGTTCCTGAGAAATATAAAGATTTTTTAATGATAATAAAGCAATTACAAAAACAAGCAATCTTTAATGAAAATACAATCATGTACTTTCAAAATAAGTGGGATAAAAATTTTCTTATTAATTTGTCTCATACGTTAAAGGATGAGTCACTAGCTATATTACGAAATGCTTACTCTTGCCCAGTAGTTATAGCCTCTGGAGGGCCTTCTCTTACAAAACAGATTCCTATGTTAAAGAAATATCGCCATAATCTAGTATTAATAGCTGCAGGCTCTGCTATCAATACACTACTGCAGTTTAATATAGAACCGGATTATACAGTATCAATTGATGGTAGTGAAGAAAACTATAATCATTACAAAGGCCTTAAGTTAAAAAATAGTAAATATATTTATGAAATGTATAGTCATCCAGATATAAGAGATAGCTTTAAAAGTGCATATTATTTTACAGGTCAAATGTCTAGTGATATTGAGGATTATCTTAAGCAACGGATTGGTAGTGATATTGCAAGTTTACCTGGCGGAGTTTCCGTAGCAACTTATTGTTTATCCATTGCCATGTATATCTCTACTGGTCCTATTGCATTAATTGGTCAAGATCTCGCATATACCAATAACCAAACACATGCGGAAGGAAATAGAAGACTATCAAAGATTGATGACGAATTTAAAAATAAGACTCGATTAATAGAGGCACTCGGATACTATGATGATGTTGTATTAACAAGTTTTGATTTATTAGCAATGAAAACTATATTCGAAGATTTGCTACTTTTGGCAGGTACAGAAAGAGAAATATATAACTGTACAGAAGGTGGAATAAAAATAGAAGGCTATAACCAGTTACCTTTTAAGGAATTTTGCACTCAAAATGCATTAAATTTAATTCAATTGGCTGAACCTAAATTAAAGGAAAAAGACAATTACAATTACTCTGTTTATCAAATACTGTCTAAACTAAATGAAGAGCTAAAAATATGTAAAGAACTTCAAAGTATATGTGTGAAATCTTTAGAAGTTTTAAATTCGAATTCTTCAAATACAGAGTTTCTACCTAGTGTTTTGAAGAAGTTAGATAAAAACGACAAGAAAATAAAAATGATTATACAAAAAACGGCATTATCGATAACTTTTCAAGCAATCGATATATACGTATTAAAATATTTCAAAGCAAAACAAAATGAGACAAAAGAAGAACAATATACACGAGTATATGGTCAAAGTAAAACATTATATGAGAAAATGAGTGAGGCTACTAACCGTTATTTAAACTATTTACAACAAACTATTACTATTTTAGAAAATGAAGGAGTCTAACTAATGAATGAGTTAATTATTGAAACACAACAAAGCTACAATGACTATTTAACTAAATTAATTGGAGGTTGTGATGAAATTGTTGGGAATCTTCAATCAAATAATATACATCAAGCTTTACAATTGATTTTACAATTCAGCGAAGGTGCTACATGGTTAGTTGATATTAATCAAAAGCTTTCAACACTAGGCATTAATAATGAGCTTAAGCATGAATCAATTCAAGAATACTTTAGCCAAATTAATACTGGTTTAGAAATACAAGATTTTGTATTAGTATCGGATATGTTTGAATATGAAATTAAACCGTTTTTTGAAAGCTGTACATTATATGAAATTTAATATTAAGGGCTGTTTATAATATGAATAAAAAAATCTTAGTAACCGGAGCAGATGGCTTCATCGGCTCACATTTAACAGAAACATTAGTACGACAAGGCTATGATGTTCGTGCATTTGTTTACTATAATTCATTTAATTCATGGGGCTGGTTAGATCAGCCTTCATCAGAAATTAAATCATCATTGGATGTGTTTTCAGGAGATATTCGTGATCCATATGGTGTGAAAGAAGCGATGAAGGGTTGTACGCATGTTCTTAATTTGGCAGCGTTAATTGCAATCCCGTATTCTTACCATTCTCCTGCAACTTATGTAGATACTAATGTGACAGGGACTTTAAATGTAGTACAAGCAGCGAAAGAGTTAGGTGTTGAAAAAGTAGTCCACACATCTACAAGTGAAGTATATGGAACAGCGTTATATGTACCAATCGATGAAGAGCACCCATTACAAGGGCAATCACCTTATTCTGCATCAAAAATAGGGGCTGATCAGATGGCATTGTCATTTTACCGCTCATTTGATACACCTGTATCGGTTATCCGTCCGTTTAATACATATGGGCCTCGCCAATCAGCTCGCGCAGTTATCCCGACAATTATTAGTCAACTGGCAAGTGGCAAAACGAATATTAAGCTTGGAGCAGTAAGCCCTACACGCGATTTTAACTATGTAAAAGATACAGTTAACGGTTTTATTTCTGTAATGGATTCTGCTAATTCAATTGGTGAAGTCATTAATATTGGATCAAACTATGAGGTATCAATTGGTGAAACTGCACAAATGATTGCAGATATTATGGGTGTCGATTTAACAATCGAAACGGATGAGCAACGTCTACGTCCTGAAAAAAGTGAAGTCGAGCGTCTTTGGGCAGAAAACAAAAAGGCGAAGGAACTACTTGGATGGGAACCACAATATGGTGGTAAAGAGGGCTTCCGTAGAGGTCTTGAAGAAACAATAGAATGGTTTACAAATCCTAAAAACTTATCTCAATATAAGGCAGATGTTTATAATATATGAATACTCAATGGTTGGAATTTGCGAATAATGTAAAGAGACTTTACGGTAAAGATTTTGTACCATTACATGAGCCAACATTCAATGATAAGGAAGTTGAATATGTAACGGATTGTATCAAAACAGGGTGGGTATCTTCTGTAGGTGCTTATGTTACGCAGTTTGAAGAGGAATTAGCAAAGTTTGTTGGAGTGAAGCATGCTGTCGCGGTTGTAAACGGCACTGCAGCACTTCATATTGCTTTAAAAGTAGCGGGGGTAGAGGCAGAAGATGAAGTGCTGATGCCTTCGCTTACTTTTATTGCTACAGCAAATGCAGTTTCTTATTTAGGGGCCGTACCACATTTTATTGATGTGAGTATGGAAACGTTAGGTATTGATCCAAGTGTTCTAAAAATTCACCTAAATAAAATTACAGAATTACGTGAAGGAGAACTTTTTAATAAGGAGACAGGCCGACGAATTAAAGCGTTAGTGCCTATGCATACTTTCGGGCACCCCGTAGATATGGAGGAAATTCAAGGGATTTGCAATGACTATCGCATAGAGTTAGTAGAAGATGCAGCAGAATCATTAGGTAGTTACTATAAAAATAAGCATACAGGTAGCTTTGGTAAAATAAGTGCTATTAGTTTTAATGGCAATAAAATAATGACTACTGGCGGTGGCGGAGCTATTATAACTGATGATGCAACGCTAGCATCCTATGCAAAGCATTTAACAACTACAGCTAAAATTCAGCACAGTTGGGAATATAGACACGATGAAATTGGTTTTAATTATCGAATGCCAAATTTAAATGCTGCCCTTGGTTGCGCGCAACTAGAAAAAATGCCGGCATTTATTGAACAAAAGCGCTTGTTAACGAAGAAGTATGAGCAATTAATTGCAAATTTACAAGGTGTACATTTATTTAAAGAACCAACTTCATGCAAAAGTAATTATTGGTTACAAACATTAATCTTAGATGACGAAATTAATCGCGATGAAGTATTAGCAATCTTAAATGAAAATGGTGTTATGAGTCGTCCAATTTGGACCCCAATGCATAAACTTAATATGTTTAAAGATTGTCCAAGGATGAATTTAAGGGTGACAGAATTTTTAAACGAACGAGTTATTAATATACCGAGTACACCTATTAAAGAGGGTATTTTATGAAGCGGAAAATTTGTATCGTAACGGGAACTAGAGCCGAGTACGGTTTATTAACTAATTTAATGAAGCAAATTCAAGGTGAAGAAGATTTTCAATTACAACTGGTTGTGACAGGAATGCATCTTTCGCCTGAATTTGGAAGCACCTATAAGCAAATTGAATTGGATGGTTTTAGAATAGACGAAAAAGTAGAAATGCTATTATCTTCAGATACCGCTTCAGGTGTAGTGAAATCAATGGGACTAGCGATGATTGGATTTGCAGATGTTTTTGAGCGTTTAATGCCAGATATAATAGTTGTGTTAGGTGATCGTTTCGAGATTTTAGCAGTTGCTCAAACTGCACTTGTAATGAATATCCCAATTGCCCATATTTCGGGTGGAGAAATAACTGAAGGTGCTATTGATGATTCAATCAGGCATGCAATTACAAAATTAAGTTCTTTACATTTTCCTGCAAACGATGAATACAAAAGAAGAATCATCCAATTAGGAGAGCAACCTAACCGAATTTTTGTTGTTGGAGATCCAGGTGTGGAGAATATTAGAAAATTGGATTATACTTCACAGTTTGAACTAGAGAATTACTTTGGATTTAATTTAAGTAAGCTTTTTCTTATTACGTTCCATCCAACTACTTTAGAACCTAGTATGGCCAAATCTCAACTTACAGAATTATTTTTGGCTTTAGATGAATTTAAAGATTATAATGTCATTTTTACAAAATCAAACGCTGACAGTGATGGCAGAATCATAAATGAAATGATCGATGAATATACGGCTAAAAACAATACAAGAGTTAGATCCTATTTTTCTTTAGGTCAAAAAAGATATTTAAGTACTTTAAAAATCGCTAAAGTAGTAATAGGAAATTCTTCAAGTGGTATTGTTGAAGCACCAGTTTTATCCGTACCTACAGTAAATATTGGTAATAGACAAAAGGGTAGATTAAAAGCTGAATCAATTATAGACTGCGATATTATTAAGGATAAAATCGTAGCTGCAATTTCCCAAGCTATAAGCAGTGATTTCATTAATAACTTAGAAAACATGACTCTTAAATATGATGGTTATGAAACATCAACTGAGATTGTAGAGATTTTGAAAAACATAGACTTTTCAATTTTGACAAAAAAGAAATTCTATGATTATTAGAAAGGAGGTAATAGTATTCGAATAGGTGGAGATTTTGAATTAACGCCAAATTTATTAGTAGGAAAACCAATAAATAATTTCAATAGCTGGGTAATAGATAGTGGTAGTGACATAGTTTGGACAGATACTGGTCGCTCCGGAATATATTTAGCTTTGCAAGATTTATTAAAAAAGGGAATAGAAAAAGTAGCGTATTTGCCAATGTTTTGTTGTGAATCAGTGAAACAACCCTTTATACAATTAGGATTTGAAATTAAATACTATTCAATGGGAGAGTATTTACAACAACCGAAATACTTACCTGTAGATTTAAATAATAAAGTATTTTTATTTATTAATTATTTTGGGTTTGAAAATAAATGTATAAAAAGTTATTTACAAAAAAAGAAGGAAGTTCAATCTTTTGTTGTAATAGAAGATTGTGTTCAGGCTGCCTTTAATAGTTTCGACCATACACTTTCCGATTACATCATTTATAGCTTTAGAAAAATTACTCCTCAACCAGATGGTGCAGCTTTAATTGCAAGGTCATCAAAATTCAATTTGGAGCTTGATACACATTACGATAACGAAGAGTTTTTAGGTAAACAAGTATTTGGAAAAGTATTAAGGGCCAGTGTAGAAGATGAAGCGCTATATTTAAACTTATTAAAAGATTCAGAGTTACTATTAGATGAACCTATACTTCCAAGTGAGATATCGGATATATCTAAATTAATTATGAATAGAATTGATATTGTTGAAGTGAAAAAAAAGAGAAAAGAGAATTGGGAAAATTTATTTTATGAGCTGGATTCGAATGATTTTTTGAAAGCAAATATTAAAAGCTTGTATAAATGTATTGGTAATAATATAGTGCCATTGGGTTTTCCTGTCATTGTAGATGAAAAGAAAAGAGATGAACTATTAAGTTTTTTGAGGTCGCGAAATATATATTGTCCAGTACATTGGCGTATCAACTCTTCATTAATAAAAGAGGATTATGAATTAAGCAAAAAAATACTCACAATACCTATTGATCAAAGGTTAGGTGAAGCAGAAATCAAATACATCATACAAACATTAATTAATTTTTACGAGGTGCAATAATTATGAAAACGTATATTATAGCAGAGGCTGGGGTCAATCATAATGGCGATGTTAATTTAGCAAAGAAGTTAGTTGATATCGCAGTTAAAGCTAAAGCAAATGCAGTAAAGTTCCAAACTTGGATTACTGAAAATGTAATGAGCAAAACTGCTCCGAAGGCAGAATATCAGATTGTGAATACTGGTAGTCAAGAGAGTCAATTTGAAATGGAAAAGAAGTTAGAATTGACTTTTGACGAATTTATTGAATTAAAGAATTATTGTGATGAAAATAGCATTGAATTTTTATCAACACCGTTTGATTTTGAAAGCGCAGATTTTTTAATTAACTCTTTGAAGCTGAATACTATCAAAATACCATCTGGTGAGATTACTAATGCTCCTTTATTACTTTATATTGCTAAGCATCATAAAAATATAATTCTTTCCACAGGTATGGCTACAGTAGCTGAGATTCAACAGGCATTGGGTGTTATAGCTTTCGGATTAATAAATGATAAAACGAGTCCTTCAGTAGAGGCTTTTGAAAGAGCCTATATATCTGAACAAGGACAACAATTAATAAAAGAAAGAGTAAGCCTATTACATTGTACTACCGAATACCCTGCACCAATAGATGAAATCAACTTATTAGCAATGAAATCAATGGAGAATGTATTTGGGTTACCAGTTGGTTATTCTGATCATACAGAAGGTATTGAAATATCAATTGCTGCTGTTGCACTAGGAGCAACAATAATTGAAAAACACATTACTTATGATAAAAATGCAGAAGGACCAGATCATGCTGCTTCAATAGAGCCACTAGAATTAAACAAAATGGTAGAAAGTATTCGTAATGTAGAAAAATCTATTGGAAATGGTATTAAGATTCCTAGTAAATCTGAATTAAAGAATAGAGAAATTGCCAGAAAAAGTTTAGTTGCTTCTGAAGCTATTAAAAGCGGAGAATATTTTAGCCATGCTAATTTGGCGATAAAAAGACCTGGTAGTGGATTGTCTCCTTTCTATTATTGGGAATTACAGAATCAGAAGGCGACTAGAGATTTTAATATAGACGAGGAGATAAATTAAAAATGATTGTTTCGTTGGAAAAAGCGATACAAGTTTTCGAGTTACTCCCTAAAGATGTGCAATCTTATTATATGCATCCTAATTATATTGCGAAGGATTCTTTAAATAATCAAAAATTAAAAGTATGCTTTTTTGTTATTCATCAAGAAAATAATATATTTTATCATGCATTTTATTTAGGTAATGTGTTAGATACTAATTTAAGAGATATTTTAACTCCATATGGATATGGTGGACCTATTATTTTTGGCACTAAGATATTTAAAGAAAAAGCCATTAATAGTTATAAAAATTGGTGTAAAGAAAATAAAGTATTAGCAGAATTTATAAGGTTCCATCCCTTGGCAAATACAACCGAATCTTATTATGGAAATTTGTTGTTTAATAGAGAAACTGTTTATATCGATTTGGAAAATTCTGATGACCTAATCGGAGGTTTTAGCACAAGAGTTCGTACAGCTGTAAAAAAAGCATATAAAAATAATTTAAAGGTGATTTTCTCTAAAGAAGCTATATATTTAGAGGCGTTTATAAATTTATACAATGATTTAATGTTGAATAAACAAGCAGGATCAGATTATTTTTTTGAAGCTGAATATTATAAAGAACTGTTAAAAAGTGATCATACTTTTTTATTAAGCGTAGTAGATACAGATGGTGAAATAGTAGCGTCTGCAATTTGTTTTATGACGGAATATATAGCCGAGTATCATTTGTCAGCTTCCACAATAAAGGGAAGAAATTTATGTGCAACAAATATAATAATTTATGAATTCGCCAAATTTGCTAAAGAAAATAATGTGAAAAACTTTTATTTAGGTGGAGGGACAGATAGTTCCTCTGAAAACTCTTTACTCTTTTTTAAAAAAGGTTTTTCAGCTCTGAGTGAAGGATTTTATATAGGAAGTTATATTCATGATCCAATAAATTATAAAGATTTAAAAACAAAAATAGGAGATTTAGATAATAAAAGAATTTTATTTTACCGTTAGATGAAAGTTTAATATATTTTCTTAGACTAAATTCAAATTAAATGAGGGATTTAAATGGCATGGGATACAGTATGGAATGATATTTTTTTAAACCAAGAATGGGGAAAATATCCTTCGGAAGATTTAATAAGATTTACTGCTAGAAACTTTTACAATAACCATAATCGAAAAGAAATAAAAATTTTAGAAGTTGGTTGTGGTGTAGGGGCTAATTTATGGTATTTATCGAGAGAAGGATTCTCTGTTTACGGTATAGATGGCTCAGAAATAGCAGTAAAGAAGGCAGCTAAAAGGTTAGATGACGAAATTATAGGTTGGACAGGAGAAGTCATACAAGGAGATATATTAAATATTCCTTTTGAGGATGATTTCTTTGATGCTGTAATTGATAGTGAAGCTATTTACGCAAATGATTTTGAAAATGCTAAAAAAATCTATAATGAAATATTTAGAGTCTTAAAACCTAATGGAAAATTATTCACAAAACATTTTGCTAATGGATGTTGGGGAGATCAAACAGGAGAAAAAGTTGGATATAATGCTTGGATCGTAGATGAGGGTCCTATGCAAGGAAAGGGTTTATCTAGATTTGCAACAGAGGAAGATATGAAACTTCTATTGGATAAATTTCAAATACTAGAGTTTGAAATAATTAGTAGAAGTTGCGAAAATCAAAAGCATTTCATTAAAGAATGGATAGTAATAGCACAAAAATGAGTTAAGCTGGTGGTGTTAAATTGGGAAATTGGGAAAATATCGTTGTGTATGCTGAACAAACATTGCTCGAAACTATGAAAATAATAGATGATGCTTCTTTACAATTTGCTGTAGTAGTGAATAAAGAGAATCAATTATTAGGGACTGTAACTGATGGCGACATTCGACGAAGCATATTACGAGGAGAAGAATTAAATACTTGTATTGATAATGTAATGAATAAAAAGCCTGTATTTGCTTATGAAAATAATACTAGGAACGAATGCATGGATATATTAAAAAAATATAATCTTAAACAGCTACCCATTGTTAACAAAGAAAAGCAACTTGTGAATGTAATTTTTAAAGAAATTAGAAACCTCAAAGAGGAAAATAATAGCGTAATTTTAATGGTTGGAGGTTTAGGTGCTAGATTACGTCCTTTAACAGATAAAATTCCTAAACCTATGCTCAAAGTTGGTGATAAGCCAATACTTGAAATTATCATTGAAGGTTTTAAACAATATGGTTATACAAATTTTATTTTATCAGTAAACTACAAGAAAGAAATGATACAAAATTACTTTCAAAGCGGAGAAGCATTTGGGGTAAATATTACTTATATTGAAGAAACAAAAAGAATGGGCACTGCTGGGGCACTTTCAATGTTACCAGAAAGACCTACAAAGCCGGTATTTGTAATGAATGGAGACCTTTTAACACAGGTTAACTTTGACCAGTTAATGCAATTTCATAAAGAACAACAAGCAGTAGCAACAATGTGTGTACGCGAATACGAATATCAAATCCCTTATGGTGTTATTAAAACAGAGGGGGCGAATTTAGTTTCCATACATGAGAAGCCTATACATAAAAATTTTGTAAATGCAGGTATCTATGTTTTAAATCCTGAAGCATTTAATTATATTCCTAAAGATGTCTATTTTGATATGCCCACTTTATTTGAAACAATTATTGCAGATAATAAAGCAGCAACTATTTTTCCCATTCGGGAGTATTGGTTAGATATAGGTAGATTGGATGATTTTGAAAAAGCTAATTTAGATTACGGGGAGCGTAATGTATGAAACACAGCATCTTAGCAATTATTCCGGCCAGAGGAGGTTCAAAAGGAGTACCACGAAAAAATATAAAAAATTTAGCTGGAAAACCTTTAATCGCTTGGACTATAGAAGAAGCAAAAAAATCAAAGTTTATTACACGCTTAATTTTATCTAGTGAGGACAAAGAGATTATAAAAGTGGCCAAGCAATTTGACTGTGAAGTGCCATTTATTCGACCATTGGATTTAGCCGAGGATGGAACGTCAGGTATTGATCCAGTTTTACATGCCATTGAGCAATGTCCTGGTTATGACTATGTGGTACTTCTCCAGCCTACATCGCCTTTAAGAACTGTAGAGGATATTGATGGCTGTATTGAAATGGCTATTGAACATCATGCTAAATTTTGTGTTAGTGTAACAGAACCGGAATATTCACCATTTTGGACGTATACTATTGAAAATGGTTATTTAAATCCACTGATTAAGCAAGATAAAATAACTCCTATTCGTCAAGATTTACCAAAAACTTTTAAATTGAATGGCGCAGTTTATGTGGCTAAAGTAAGTGCTATATTAAAAGAAAAGTCTTTTATCAATAGCGATACAAAAGCATATATAATGTCAACAAATAGATCAATGGATATTGATACAGAGTTGGATTTTGAAATATGCGAAAGTATATTAAAAAAGAGACGAGAATGTTAGTTAATAGACAATAGACTTAAATTAATTAAAATTCTAAAATTATTAAATTTTTTCATTTGAAAAAAAGTAATCCTGATAATAAGGGGAGTTCTTACAGTTAAAAAAAATACCTCGTTTTATCAATCGCTCATAGATTTGAAGAAAGAGCAAAAGCAATTGTCGATATTTTTCATGAAGTGTATCCAGAGAACTTAAAATAAAAGCACATCAACTATTAATATAGAGCGAGGTTTATATAGGGAGATATAACTTCTATTTTTCTATTTATTTTCACATAATCTTTTATTGAGTAAAAGAATGCCAAATGCTTCCGATAATAAACTTAAGTTATCTATTTGTTTAGGAGGTTAGTGAATATGCGAATTGCCACACAAGGGCAATCAATAGAATCAGGCAATCCATCAGGCTCTGTACAGACAATCCAGAAAAACTCTAACGAAGTAACAACTAATTCAGGTATGTTACCAATAAATGAGAAAATAGAAGTGAAAACTGAAGAACATGCTGTATCAAAGGAAAAACTACAGCAGGCAGTGGGCGCAGTAAATGAATTTTTACAATTAAACCATAGTGCATCTAAGTTTGTATTTCATGAAGGCTTAGATCGTTATTTTGTTCAAGTAGTTGATACGGAAACAGAAGAAGTAGTAAAAGAAATTCCGCCGAAAAAACTTTTGGATGCGTTTTATGAGATGCAAAAGCTAGTAGGTATGATTGTAGACGAAAAAATATAATTATTGGAGGTTAATATTATGGCAACTACAAATGTAGCATCGTTTTCTTATTTATCAAGTTCGAGTAATCGACTTACAGGATTAGCTTCGGGTATGGATATCGACTCTATTGTTGAAAAGTTGATGAAAGCTGAAAGTGCAAAAATGGAGAAGCTTCAGCAACAAAAGCAAAAATATGAGTGGCAACGTGATTCTTATAGAAGTATTAACACTAAATTAGAAGCGTTTAGAACAGAATCATATGATAAATATAAACCAAGTTCATTTTTAGCAAAATCTGCAACTGTTTCTGATTCAAGTAAGGTATCAGTAACAGCGAGCGCTTCAGCTTCGGGATCTTTAACAATAACAGATGCTAAGCTAGCAAACTCTGCTGTTAAAATTTCTAACACAATTTATAAACCAAATACATCTGAGGCGATAACAGGATCTACAAAATTAAAAGACTTAGATATTACAAATACTGATACTGATAATGTAGTAAAGGTTAAAGTGATTCAAAAAGATGGTACTTTAAAAGAAACTTCAATAAAATTTGATATTGAAGATACAGTTGATGATTTTGTAAAAAAAGTTAACTCTTCAGGCGCTGGGCTTACTGCAGTGTTCTCAGGCGGCAAGATGTCATTAACAGCAAATGCAACAGGAAATAATGGTAATGTATCCATGGAAGTATTAAAAGCTGATGGATCAAGTCAGCCTTCTTCAAATGTTTTTGAAAAATTAGGCCTAGCAGATAATTCAGGATCATTTGGTGATGCGGTTGGTCAAAATGCTACATATACTGTAAATGGTATTGAGAAAACAAGCTCATCGAATACATTTTCTGAATCGGGTTATACAATTACATTAAATAAAGCTTTTACACAAGGTACTGATGGGTCGGTTTCTATTTCTTCGACTACTGATAAAAATGCAATTGTGGACAAGGTCAAATCTTTTGTTGAACTTTATAATGGGCTAATTGAGAGCTTGAATTCCCCTATTAAAGAGAAGAAGAATTATAGCTATCCTCCTTTAACAGATGCTCAAAAGGCAGAAATGTCAGATGATGAAATTAAGAAATGGGAAGAGAAGGCTAAATTAGGTACTTTAAGAAATGATACTGCAATTAGCGCAGTTGTTTCAAATATGCGTACAGCTATTTACTCTATTGGTACTAATAAAGATGGAAAGTATAATACGTTATATAACATCGGTATTACTACTTCAGATAAGTATACAGATGGTGGCAAATTAGTAATTGATGAAAAAAAACTTATGCAAGCAATTGAAGAAAATCCAGATGCAATAGCAGATTTATTTACACGTTCAGCAGAAGAAAATGGAACAGGAGATAAGGGTGGCCTTATAACTCAATTACGCAGCATAGCGAAAACGGGAATTGATTCAATTGCTGCAAAGGCAGGAAAAGAAGGTGCTGTTGAAAACTCATTCACTTTAGGTAAGAATTTAATTTCCATTGAAACAAAAATTAGTGATTGGCAAACAAAATTAAAATCAATAGAAGAGCGCTATTTCAAACAATTCTCTGCAATGGAGCAAGCTATTCAAAAAGCGAACTCGCAATCTAGTTTATTTGCACAAGGATAACTTAGGTGAGATAAATGGATAAATTATTAACTAGTTATATGCAGATTTCTGCTCAATTATATAAATATTTGACACAGATTCCAACAGGTGAAGAACGTACAGATTATACTAACAAAATAAATGATTATTTAGATGACCGCGGAAAACTAGTAGATCAAATTAAACAGTTTAACTTCAAATATGATGAAACTAATAAAACCCACCAAACACTATTTGAACTGGATAAAGGTATTCAGGAAAGGTTATCTAAAGTTTTGGATGCGGTTAAAGAAGACATTAAGGAGTTAAATAATTCTAAAAAGCATGAACAACAATATATAGATCCATATGAAAGTTTAAGAACTTTAGAAGGTCGTTATTACGACGGAAAAAAATAGCAGTTATTTATATGAAGGAGTGTCTCCATGGCAACGCAAAATGCAGCTTTTAACGCCTACAAACAAAATAGTGTGACAACAGCTTCACCAGGAGAGCTTACGTTGATGTTATATAATGGCTGTTTAAAGTTTTTAACTAAAGCTAAATCAGCTATCGACGATAGAAACATTGAACAGCGAAATTACAATATTCAACGCTCACAAGCCATTATTTCAGAATTGATGACGACATTAAACATGGATATCGAGATTTCAAAACAAATGATGAAATTATATGAATATATACAACATCGTTTATTAGAAGCAAATATCCAAAATGATGTTAGCATCATCGAAGAAGTTGAAGGGTTAGTGACGGAATTTCGGGATACTTGGAAAGAAGTTATTCGCATTAATCGACAACAACAGTTTGGTAATGGGAATAACGCACAAGTGTAATACAAAATTAGAGGCCATCGTTTGATGATGGTCTCTTTTATTTATATCATAAATATAAAGTTATTAAGATTATACGAAAATCGACAAACGGAATTGTACATATAGTCATAAATTAGGTCATGAAATGGAGAAATATGTTACTAATTCCCTCTAGATGGAAATTGTGCATTCGTGTCATAATCAAGCTAACTATATGTTTGAAAAGTATTGGGGTGGGGAATATGATATTTAAGCGACAAGAAGGCTTTCGATTTAAATTTGAAGAGCCTGTACAAATGACTTTCGCGATATATGAAAATGGCAAAGTGAATCATGCACAAACTGCGATGGCCGATTTATTGGATATTAGTCCGCGGGGATTGAAAATGTTTACAGAGGTTGATTTAGGTTTTCATCCTGCGCCTCTTGATTTGCGATTTGTGTTGGATACGAGAGAAATTCGCGTATATGGAGAGGTTATTTGGAGCCGTCCATTTGCTAATGGCAAACAATACGGTGTGTATTTCAATAATCAGGGCGCTATTGAGGATTTGATTGTTGACGAATTGAAAATGCGTCGTAAAAAAGAAACTGCTGAAGCAAAGCAAAAAAAAATTAATTCTTAATATTTTATTAAAAAAAGAATTATTTTAGAGGAATTTCACACACTTGTGTAGAAATAGAATGTATAGCAGTCATAAAGGAGGAGTTTACATGTTAAACTTTAACATTCGTGGTGAAAATATTGAGGTAACTCCAGCTATTCGAGAGTATGTTGAAAATAAAATCGAAAAAGTTGAACGTTATTTTAACGAAGATGTTAACGCCAATGCTAACGTAAATTTAAAGGTTTATAATGACAAGCAAACAAAAGTGGAAGTTACGATTCCTATGAAGAACTTAACACTTCGTGCAGAAGAACGTCATAACGATATGTATGCTGCCATCGATTTAATTGTTGATAAATTAGAGCGACAAATTCGCAAGCATAAAACAAAAGTAAACCGTAAATTCCGTGAGCGTGAAGGTGCAGGACTTTATTTTGCTATAACACAGGCTGCAGCTGATACTGCAACAGAGGAAGACGAATACTCTATTGTACGTACTAAACAATTTGATTTAAAACCGATGGATCATGAAGAAGCGGTTTTACAGATGAATATGCTAGGCCATGATTTCTACATCTTCACTGATGCTGAATCAAACGGCACAAACATTGTTTACAAACGTAAAGATGGCAAATACGGCTTAATCGAAACAACTTAACGAACTGTCAAAGAACCCTCTTTTTTGAGGGTTCTTTTTTACTTGAGGGTAGTTTGTTCTTAATAGGTATAAACTTCAATTCTCAACCATTGAAGGACCACGTAAAGGTGTTTTGCTTTTCTATAGAAGGAAGTAAGGCATAGGTACCCTTTAATGGCTGTGTGATTTGCTGGAATAGACATTAGGAAAGTTTTTTATATTTTTTGTTGACTAAACTATAATCAGCATGATATTATTTAATCCTGTCGTAAAACACCAATTATATTAATAAATATTAATTTAATAATGTGTTGACAGACAAAAGCTTATTATGATATATTGTAATTCCTGTCACTTCGACAGCGGAAAATAACTTTAAAAAAAGTTGTTGACAAACATAATGGTATTTCGATATAATATTATTACTGTCGCCGAAACACGGCGCGATATGAACCTTGAAAACTGAACAAGCAAAACGTAATCAATATAGTTTCTGAGCTAACTTACGTTAGTGAATGAAACAAAAATTTTGGACATCAAAATTGATGCCAGCAAAACAATTTGAGC
>Ga0153921_1000076_pt1 | contig 92502 bp, 83 predicted proteins | sample TSNJ005MetaG_FD_104691 | JGI IMG/M metagenome (GOLD analysis project Ga0153921, IMG submission 104691) | Attine ant fungus gardens microbial communities from New Jersey, USA - TSNJ005 MetaG | ecosystem: Host-associated > Fungi > Mycelium > Unclassified | place: USA: New Jersey, Brendon T. Byrne... | reverse complement strand
TGGTCGTAGGTGCGGTTGCGGCCGTCGTCGACCGTCACCGACTCGTCCGGGTTCCAGGTCGCCGCCATCGCGCTGGTGAGGTACTCGCGGGCGATCTGGAAATTGTTCTTCGGGCTGGAGGCGGCGTCGATGAAACCCTGCACGATCCGCTGCGGGGAGGCGCCCTTCTCGGGTTTGGAGGGGTTGAAGTCGAGGTCGAGCGGGTCGTCCACCTGCGCGACGGTCCCGCCCGGGCGCACCGGCCCGGCGTCCGGGATACTCGCGCACGCGGAGAGCACGAGGGCGACCGCGACGACGAGGGTCGCGGCGAGCGCGCGGATCGGGCGGCGGCTCATGCGCGGGCCTCGCTCTCGGTCGCGGGCAGGGCGGCGTCCCCGGTCGGCAGGCCGTCCGGCAGCTCCCCCGCATCCGCCGGCGGCAGCGGCAGCGGCGAGGCGACGATCTCGCGGCCGGGGACGCGCGGCAGGGTCAACCGGAAGCAGGACCCCTGGCCGGGCATCGACCAGACCTGCAGCCACCCGGAGTGCAGGGTCGCGTCCTCCAGGGAGATGGCCAGCCCGAGGCCGGTCCCGCCGAGCGTCCGCTTGCGCGAGGGGTCGGCGCGCCAGAACCGGTCGAAGACGTGGTTGACGTCCTGGTGGCTCATCCCGATGCCGTAGTCGCGGACGGTGAGCGCCACGGCCGTCTCGTTGCTGTCGACGGTGACGACGACGGGCCGGCCCTCGCCGTGCTCGATCGCGTTCCCGATGAGGTTGCGCACGACCCGGCGGATGCGCCGCGGATCCATCCCGACGTCGAAGTAGCCTCCGGGGGCGTCGAGGGTCAGCGGTGAGCCGTTCTGCTCGGAGAGCGCGCGGAGCTCGTCGATCACGTCCTCGGCGAGCCGGACGAGGTTGGTGGGCTCTGGGTCGAGCACGACGGAACCCGCGTCGTAGCGGCTGATCTCCAGGAGGTCGGAGAGCAGCCGGTCGAACCGCTCCACCTGCGTGTGCAGCAGCTCGGCCGTGCGCTCCGTCGCGGGCGGGAAGGTCGCGCGCTGGTCGTAGATGACGTCGCCCGCGAGCCGGATCGTGGTCAGCGGCGTCCTCAGCTCGTGGGAGACGTCGGAGACGAAGCGCTGCTGCAGCTGCGAGAGCGTCGCCAGCTGGTTGATCTGACTCTGCAGGCTGTCCGCCATCCCGTTGAAAGACCGCGCGAGGGTGGCGAACACGTCCTCCCCCCGCTCCGGGATGCGCACCGCGAGATCACCGGCGGCGAGCCGCTCGCTCGTGCGTGCGGCGACGCGGATCGGTTCCACGACGAACCGCACGATGACCCAGGTGATCGCGCCGATCAGGACGATCAGGGCGAGCCCGGCGAGCAGGAGCGTGTTCTGGATGAAGAGGAGGGTGTTCTCCGAATCCCGCAGGTTGTAGCCGATGTAGAGCTCGTAGCGCCCGTACGACGGAAGGGTGAGCTGCGTGCCGACGACGATGCCCGGATCGGTCGCGCCCGAGGCTCCCGGCAGCGCGACGGACTGGTAGAACTGCTGGGTCCCGCCGCCCTGGACCTTCGCCCGGAGCGACTCCGAGATGACCGAGTTCAACGCCGGGCTCCCCCGGTCGGGAGGGGCGAGGACGCTGGTGTCCTGCCCGGGGACCCGGTAGGCCGCGACGAGGCGGCTCGAGGTCGACGTCTGCACCGACTGCAGCGCCGAGTTCAGGAGGTTGCGTCCGCCGTCCGCCGACGACACGTCCGACGCGTTCATCGTCGTCTGGGCGGCGGTCGTGGCGCGGCTGGAATCGCGCAGCGCCTGGTCGAGCCGCGACTGGTAGAGGTCGTTCGAGATGCTGAGGGCCATGTAGATCCCGGTCACCAGGATGGCCACGCCGGTCAGCGCCAGCGTGATCGCGACGGTGCGCAGCTGGAGCGACCGGCGCCATTGCCGGGAGAGGCGCGACGGCGCCTGCCGCCACCACTCCCTGTCCGGCCATCGGAACCGCATCGCGACCGGCTCCGCGCTACGTCGCCGCGCCGGCGCGGTAGCCGACGCCGCGCACGGTCATGACGATCTTCGGGTTGTCCGGGTCCTTCTCGACCTTGGCGCGCAACCGCTGCACGTGCACGTTCACGAGACGCGTGTCGGCCTTGTAGTGGTATCCCCAGACCTGTTCCAGCAGCATCTCGCGGGTGAACACCTGCTGCGGCTTGGAGGCCAGCGCCAGGAGGAGGTCGAACTCGAGCGGGGTGAGGGCGATGCGCTGCTCGCCGCGGCGCACCTCGTGCCCGGCGACGTCGACGACGAGGTCGCCGATCCGGAGCTGCTCGCTGGGCGGCGTGGTGGCGGCCGGGCGCAGACGGGTGCGGATGCGCGCCACCAGCTCCTTCGGGTTGAACGGCTTCACCATGTAGTCGTCCGCACCCGACTCGAGTCCCTTGACCACGTCGGCCGTGTCGGACTTCGCCGTCAGCATGATGATCGGGGTCCCGGACTCGGCACGGATCCTGCTGCACACCTCGATGCCGTCGAGACCGGGCAGCATGAGGTCGAGGAGCACGAGGTCGGGCTTGGCGGCGTGGAACGTCTCCACGGCCTGTGCGCCGTCCTCGCAGAACACCGGGTCGAACCCTTCCGTGCGCAGCACGATGCCGATCATCTCGGCGAGGGCGGTGTCGTCGTCGACCACCAGGATGCGACTAGTCATGTGCGAAGTTCCCTGAACCCCTCTCGGGCGGCCGGCGGCCGCGGATGCAACGGCACAACTGTAGTCGAGTCCCCTGGTCGAGCCGTGGAAGGCGTCCGCACGATCGCTGTGGAGAAGGAGCGGGCCTCCCGCCCCCTGTGGACGGGGCAGTGCGGCGGCGACGGATGTGCCAGCATGGGAGCAACGCACGACGGGCGGGGATGAGAGGGCACGGCGTGAGCGACGAGCAGATCGGTCAGACACCGCAGGCAGCCGGGGGGACGGCGCCGGAGGGCGGCACGCCTCCGGGCGCGCCGGAGGGGCAGCAGCAGCAGCAGCCGCGTTACGGCGAGTACGCGCCGGGATACGGTCAGCAGCCGGCCGGGCAGCAGCCTCCGGCGTACGGACAGCAGCCCGGCTATGGACAGCAGCCCGGCTATGGACAGCAGCCTCCGGCCTACGGACAGCAGCCCGGCTACGGCCAGCAGCCTCCGGCGTGGCAGCAGCAGCCCCCCGCGTGGCAGCAGCAGCCCGGGTGGCAGCAGGCCGGCGGCCAGTACGGCCCATACGGTCAGCAGCCGGGCTGGGCGCCGCCGCCCAAGCCGGGACTGATCCCGTTGCGGCCGCTGTCGTTCGGGACGCTGATCGGCGCCCCCTTCCAGGCGCTGCGCCGCAACCCCAAGATCACCGTCGGAGCGGCGCTGCTGCTGCAGGGCATCCCGACCATCCTGGTCTCCGTCGTCCTCGCCGGCGCCGTCTACTTCCTCCTCGAGCGCGTGGTCAACTCCGACGCGTCCGACCGGAACACCCTGCTCGCGGGCGCCATCGGCGGCACCGTCGTGCTCGGCCTGCTCTCGCTCGTCGTCTCCGCGATCTCCGGCGCCCTCCTGCAGGGCGTCGTCGTCGGAGAGGTGGCGCGCGAGACGCTCGGCGAGAAGCTGACGTTCCGGTCGCTCTGGCAGCTCGTGCGCGGCCGGATCGGCGCGCTGATCGGCTGGACCTTCCTCGTGTCGTTCGCCTGGTTCGTGGCGATCGCCCTCGTGGTCGCCGTCGTCTTCGCTCTGGCGGCCCTCGGTGGAGGGGCGGGCGTCGTCGGAGCCGTCGCCGTCGGCATCCTCGGCGGCTTCGGCCTGGTCGCCCTGGCGATCTGGATCAACACCAAGATCGCACTGGTGCCGAGCGCCATCGTTCTCGAGCGGCTCCGGATCGGCGAGGCCGTCGCCCGGTCCTGGCGGCTCACGAACGGCTACTTCTGGAAGTCGTTCGGCCTGATCGCCCTGATCGGCGTGATCATCTACATGGTCACCCAGATCGTGGCGACCCCCTTCAGCCTCATCGGCGGCATGCTGGGCGGCATCTTCGCCCCCACCTCGCTGAGCACCGACGACGCGTCCTCCTTCACGCAGGTCATCGTCGGCCAGCTCGGCGTCAGCGCGCTGGCGAGCGTCGTCGGCGCCGTCGTCGGAGCGATCGGGAGCGTCGTGGAGACCGCCGCGGTCTCCCTGCTCTACCTCGACCTGCGGATGCGGAAGGAAGGGCTCGACCTGCAACTCGTCCGATTCGTGGAAGCGCGCCAAGCGGGTCAGGAACTCCCCGACCCGTACGTGGTGCCCGCACCCGCGGCGCCCGCCGCGGCCCCGACGACGCCACCCTGGCCGGGTAGCTGAGGCCCGTGCGCTTCGACATCCCCGTCGACCCGTCCTCCCCGCAGGCCCAGGAGTGGATCAGGGAGGAACTGGCCAGGCCCGAGTACCAGGCCGCCAAGCCGACCTGGTTCGACCTCGCCTCGAAGGCGGTCTCCGACTGGATCAACTCGCTCCTGCAGGGCCCGACCGGTGACGCGGGACCCGTCCTGCTCCTGGTGGTCGTCCTGGTGATCGCGGCCCTGATCGTCGCCGCCTTCGTCATCTTCGGCCGACCGCGCATCAACCGGCGCTCCTCCCTCGACCGGCGACCGCTCTTCGGCGCAGACGACGTGCGCTCCGCGCACGAGCTGCGGCAGTCGGCGCAGGAGGCCGCCTCGGGCGGGGACTGGGTGCTCGCGATCGAGGAGCAGTTCCGGGCGATCGCGGTCGGTCTGGACGAGCGCACCCTCGTCGCGGTGACGCCGGGGACCACGGCGACCCACTTCGCCGCGACGGCCGCCGCCGTCCTCCCGGCCGAGCGGGAGCAGCTGACGGAGGCCGCGCGGTCGTTCGACGCCGTGCGCTACCTCGACCGGCCCGGCACGGCCGCGGCCTATCAGCAGCTCGTCGCCCTCGACCAGCGGTTGCAGCAGGCCCGCCCCGCGCTGCCGGTGGCGGTGTCATGACGACGACCCGTACGCCCGACCGCCCGACGAAGACCTCCGCTCCCGTCGAGGCCACCTCCATCTCGCCCACGGTGCGGCAGACGGGCAGGCGAGCGCTGCCGTGGATCGTGCTGGGCGCGATCGCGGTCGTCGTCGCGCTGGCGGGCATCCTCCTCACGGGCGACCGTTCGCACTCCGGCGCCCCCCTCGATCCGGGCAGTGCGGCGCCCACCGGCGGCAAGGCGCTCGCCCAGGTTCTCGGGGCACGAGGAGTCGACGTCCGGAGCGCCACCTCCCTGGAGCAGGTCCGCACGGACACCGCCGGCGGCGACGCGACGGTCCTCGTCTTCGACGACGCCGGCAACCTCGAGGCGTCCGCCTACCGCGAGCTCGCGCAGCTCGCGAAGACCATCGTCATCGTGGAGCCCTCGTTCCAGACCCTCCGCGAAGTGGCGCCGGGTGCACGGGCGAGCGGCGAGCCGACCGGACCGGCGGACGCCGGATGCGGAGTGGCCGCCGCGCAGCGCGCCGAGCGGATCGATCCCCGCGCCACCGCCAACACCGCCGGGTCGACGGTGCCGGGAACGTTCCGGCTCCAGGACGACGGCGCCGCGTGCTTCGCCGATGCGTCCGGTGCGGCCTCCCTCGTGCGCACGACCTTCACGGGGACCACCGTCTACCTCGTCGGCTCGGCCCCGCTGCTGATGAACGACGGGGTGGATCGCGAGGGCAACGCCGCCCTCGGCCTCACCCTCCTCGGCCAGCACCGCACGCTGGTCTGGTATCTGCCCGGTCTGGACGACCGCCCGGTGACGGGGCCGCCCGACATCGCCGCGCTCACCCCGGGCTGGGTGACGCCAGTGCTGCTCCTGCTCGTCCTGGTCTTCGTCGCCGCGGCCGTGTGGCGCGGCCGGAGGTTCGGACCGCTCGTCGTCGAGAACCTCCCCGTCGTCGTCCGCGCCGGCGAGACGCGGGAGGGGCGGGCACGGCTCTACCAGCGGTCCTCCGCGCGCCTGCGCGCCGCCGATTCGCTCCGCATCGGCACCGTCGGCCGGCTCGCCGCCGTCGCGGGCCTTCCCCGGACCGCGACCACCACCGAGGTCGCGGACGCGATCGCGGCCCTCGTCGGCCGGGACCGTCAGCAGATCCTCGGGCTGCTGGTCGACGACATCCCCCGCACCGACGGCGACCTCGTCGCCCTCTCCGACCACCTCGCGGAGCTCGAACGAGCCGCCGCTGCCGCCGTCTCCCCCGCCGATGCGGGCCCGACCGGAAGAATGGAGCCATGACCGACGTCACGACCGGAGCCCCCGCACATCCCGCACCCGCGGACGCCGCCGCCCTGCGCCAGACGCTCGCCCGCGTGCGCGCCGAGGTCGGCAAGGCCGTCGTCGGACAGGACGGAGCCGTCACCGGGCTGATCATCGCGCTGCTCGCCCGCGGGCACGTCCTGCTGGAGGGTGTGCCCGGTGTCGCCAAGACCCTTCTGGTGCGCTCGCTCAGCCAGGCTCTCAGCCTCGACACCAAGCGCGTGCAGTTCACCCCCGACCTCATGCCGGGCGACGTGACCGGCTCGCTGGTCTACGACGCGCAGACCGGCGGGTTCGTCTTCCGCGAAGGACCGGTCTTCACGAACATCCTGCTGGCGGACGAGATCAACCGCACCCCTCCCAAGACGCAGTCCGCGCTGCTGGAGGCGATGGAGGAGCGCCAGGTGAGCGTCGACGGCGTGAGCCGCCGCCTGCCCGACCCGTTCATCGTCGCAGCGACCCAGAACCCGATCGAGTACGAGGGCACCTACACGCTGCCCGAGGCCCAGCTGGACCGTTTCCTGCTCAAGCTCACGCTCGACGTGCCCGAGCGCGAGACCGAAGTGGAGGTGCTGCGACGTCACGCCGCGGGCTTCAACCCGCGCGACCTCGTCGCCGCGGGCGTCACCCCGGTCCTGACGGCCGCCGAACTGCAGGCCGCGCGCGAATCGGCGGCTGCCGTCGGGGCGAACCCCGATGTGCTCGGCTACATCGTGGACCTCGCCCGCGCCACCCGCCGGAGTCCGTCGGTCCGCCTGGGCGTGAGCCCGCGCGGCACCACCGCGCTCCTCGCCGCGGCCAAGGCCTGGGCGTGGCTGTCCGGCTACGAGTCGATCACGCCCGACCACGTGCAGGCGATGCTCGTCCCGGTCTGGCGGCACCGCATCCAGCTGCGGCCGGAGGCGGAGCTCGAGGGAGTGGGCGCCGACGCGATCCTGCGCTCGATCGTCCAGCAGGTCCAGGTTCCGATCTAGGCCCGCCATGACCGTATCCGGACGCTTCGTCGCCCTGCTCGCGCTCGGCGTCGTCCCCGTCGTGCTGCTGGGCGGGGAGGCCCCGCTCGCCTATGCCGCCCTCGGCGGCTGGGTCGCGCTCTGCCTCGTGCTGGGCGTCGTCGACCTCGCCGTCGCCGCCTCGCCGCGCCGGGTCGTCCTCGAACGCTCCCTGCCGGATCGCGTGCGCCTCGGCGCCGAGGCGGTGTCCGAGCTGCTCGTGACCAACACCGGCCGGCGCACCATCCGCGGCACGCTGCGCGACGCCTGGGAGCCTTCGGCGGGCGCCTCGGCCTCCCGCCAGGCCCTCCACCTCCCCCCGGGCGAGCGCCGGCGTCTCACGGTCGCGCTGCGGCCGTGGCGGCGCGGAGAGCGCCGGGTGACCCAGGTCACCGTGCGGGCCTGGGGCCCCCTGCATCTCTGGGCCCGGCAGGCCACGCTCGCCGCACCCGGCCGCATCCGCGTGCTCCCGCCGTTCTCGTCCCGCAAGCATCTGCCCTCCCGGCTGGCGCGGCTGCGTGAGCTCGACGGCACCACGAGCGTGCTCCTGCGCGGACAGGGCACCGAGTTCGACTCCCTCCGCGAGTACGTGCGCGGGGACGACGTCCGCTCCATCGACTGGCGCGCGACGGCTCGGCGGCACGACCCGACCGGCGGCAGCGGAGCGCGCGTCATGGTGCGCACCTGGCGTCCCGAGCGCGACCGCCGCGTGGTGATCGTGGTCGACACGGCCCGCACCTCCGCCGCCCGGATCGCCGACGAGCCGCGGATCGACACGGCGTTCGAGGCATCCCTCCTGCTCGCCGCCCTCGCCACGCGCGCCGGCGATCGCGTCGACTTCCTCGCCTACGACCGCGTGGTGCGGGGACGGGTGCACGGGGCGAACGGCCCCGAGCTGCTCTCGCGGATGGTCGACGCCATGGCCACCATCGACCCGGCGCTCATCGAGATGGACTGGTCGGCGGTGCCCGGGCAGGTGGCCGCGATGACGAGCCAGCGCTCGCTCGTCGTGCTCGTGACCTCGCTCGACGCCCCCGGCGGATCCCGCGGACTGCTGGCGGTGCTGCCCCAGCTGACCCGCAAGCACATCGTCGTCGTGGCGAGCGTCACCGATCCGGACACCCTGCTGGCCACCCGGGAGCGCGCCGACCGCACGGACGTGTACCGCGCTGCAGCGGCCGAGCGCTCGCTGCTCGACATCAGCCGGGTGACGGCGGCCGTCCGGCGGCTCGGTGGCGACGTCGTGACGGGCTCGCCCGAGGACCTGCCTCCGGCGCTCTCCGACCGCTACCTGGCGCTCAAGGCGGCCGGACGGCTGTAGCGACCGGTCAGCCCGCGACGATGCGGCGCGCTCCCGCGTCGAACTCGCCGAGGTCCCCCGTCTCGCCCAGGCGCACGGCTCGGCGCCCGACGACGATCATGTAGAAGAGGAAGGCGGCGAGCGCGAGTGCACCGATCGCGATCTTCGCCCACACCGGCAGCGACGAGGGCGTCACGAATCCCTCGATCAGGCCCGAGACGAACAGGCTGATCGCGCAGCCCACGGCGACCGTGAACAGGGCGCGACCGTCTTCGGCGAGCGCCTGCGCGCGGGTCCGGGCACCGGGGGCGATCCACGCCCAGAAGATGCGGAGGCCGGCCGCTGCGGCGACGAAGACGCTCGTGAGCTCCAGGAGGCCGTGCGGGAGGATGTAGGAGAACATCACGTCCCCGCGGCCGTAGGCGAACATGACGCCCGCAGCCGTCCCGACGCCGACCGCGTTCTGGACAATGACGTACGGAACCCAGAGGCCCGTGATCCCGAAGGCGATGCACTGGGCGGCGATCCAGGCGTTGTTGGTCCACACCTGGCCCGCGAACGACGAGGCGGGGTTGTTCGAGTAGTAGTCGATGAAGGTGTGGTCGACGTACTGGCGCAGGTTCGCATCGCTGCCGAGGTTGCGCAGCACGTCCGGGTTGCCGGTGATCCACAGCGCGTACAGCGTCCCGATGACGATGGTGACGGCGGCGACGGCGAGGACGATCCAGCGGATGCGGTAGAGCGCCGCGGGCAGTTCGAGGGCGAAGAAGCGCGGGATCTGCGAGAACAGGTTGGCGCTCGCGCCGGTGAAGCGCAGCCGCGCGGTGCTGAGGGTCAGCGAGAGTCGATCGCCCACAGCGGTCGAGCCCGCACTCGTCTGGATGGCCGACAGATCGGCCGCGCCGGACTGGTACAGATCGATGAGCTCGTCCGCGTCGTGGCCGTCCAGGCGCCCCTTCTTCGCCAGCTGGGCCAGCCGGTCCCAGTCGGCGCTGCGCGCTGCGGTGTATGCGTCGAGATCCATCTGCTTGAATGATAGCCATGACGGCAGCGGCGGACGCGTTCCCGGGGCCGGTCGAGCGCGAACTGGTGACCGGCGAGGCCGTCACCCTCGACGTCAAGCCGGCCAGCTACATCCTGCGTGCCGCCGGCACGTTCATCGACTGGGTCGTCTACATGCTCGTCATGCTGGGCTGCGTGCTGCTGCTCGTCGCGACCGGCGGCGGCCTGGACGCCGCGCTGGTGCAGGCCCTGGTCGTCCTGATCCTGGTCCTCGGGACCGTCGTGCTGCCTCTGACCGTCGAGCTCGCCTCGCGCGGCCGCTCGCTCGGCAAGCTGGCCGTCGGAGCGCGCATCGTGCGCGACGACGGCGGCGCGATCGGGTTCCGTCACGCGTTCATCCGGGCCTTGACCGGCGTCCTGGAGATCTTCCTGACCGTCGGCGGCATCGCGGCCCTCGTCGGCCTGCTCAACGCACGGTCCAAGCGGCTGGGCGATCTGCTCGCCGGGACGTACAGCCAGCTCGTGCGCGTCCCCGCACCGCGACCCCTCGACCTCTACCTCTCGCCCGCACTCGCCGGCTGGGCGACGACGGCCGACGTGGGCCGCCTCCCCGACCGGCTCTCGCGTCGGATCGCGCAGTTCGTGCGCCAGGCGCCGCAGCTCACGCCGGCCGCCCGGTACGGCCTGAGCACCGAGCTCGCCCGGGAGGCGTCGGCGTTCGTGTCGCCCCTTCCGGATGTGGACGCGGAGACGTTCCTCGTCGGGGTGGCGCTGCTGCGCCGTCAGCGCGATGCACGAGGACTCGCCCTCGAGCAGGAGCGCCTGGACCGTCTCTCTCCCGTCCTGGAGGGACTCCCGCACGCCTTCCCTGACCGCTAGGAGCACCGTGACCGAGACCGCACCCGCCGAGTACCGCGCGCACTTCGACGCGACCGTCTCCTTCGCCAACGGGGGCGGACTCCGTGCGGAGGGGTTCCGGCTCGACCTGCCCTCGGCCGAGGTCACCGAGGACGACGTCGCGCGGCTGTTCGTCCAGCACCTCGGGCTGGCGCTGGTGAGCAGCGTCCAGCTGACCGGCCTGAGCATCGTCGCGGAGCAGCACCGCGGGAGTCGCGGCCTCGAGACGCCGGCCGCTCCCGCCGCCCGCAGAGTCGTCGATCTCAGCCACCCCATCCGCGCCGGGCTGGTCACCTATCCCGGACTCCCGGCGCCGGTGATCACGCCGCACCTCACCCGCGAGGACTCCCGCGCGCGATACGCGCCCGGGACGGAGTTCGCCATGGATGTGATCACCATGATCGGGAACACCGGCACCTATCTGGACAGCCCCTACCACCGCTACGCGGACGGCGGCGATCTAGCGTCGCTCGATCTCTCGACGCTCGTCGGCCTCCGGGCCGAAGTCGTGCACGTGGACGACGCGACGGACCGGAGCGTCCCCGCCGAAGTCTTCTTCGACCGCGACGTCGCGGGAGCGGCCGTCCTGGTGCACACCGGGTGGGATGCGCACTTCGGCACGCCCGCGTACGCGAGCGGCGCTCCGTACCTGACCGAGGAGGCAGCGGCCTACCTCGCCGAGCAGGGCGCCGTGCTGGTCGGCATCGACTCGCTCAACATCGACGACACCGAGAGCGGGGGCTCCCGCCCGGTCCACTCGCTGCTCCTCGCCGAGGGGGTGCACGTGGTCGAGCACCTCACCCGCCTCGGCGAGCTCCCGGCCCGCGGCGCGCGTTTCACCGCCGCGCCGCCCGCCGTCGAGGGGTTCGGGACGTTCCCCGTCCGCGCGTTCGCGGAGGTCTGACCGCCTCAGTCGTGCAGGATGCGCTGGAAGAGCACGTGGTCCTGCCAGCGTCCGGCGATCTGCAGGTAGTCGGGCGCGACGCCGATGCGCTCGAATCCGACGCGCGTCAGCACGGACTGCGACGCGTGGTTGGCGAGCAGTGTCGCCGCCTGCACCCGGTGCAGGCCGAACCCGCGGGCGGCGTCCAGAACGGCGGTGAGTGCCGTCGAGGCGAGCCCCTTGCCCGTGTGCGCTCGGTCGAGCCAGTAGCCCACCATGGCGCTCTGGAAGGCGCCGCGGACGATGTTGCTGAGGTCGATGCCCCCGGCGATCTCGTCGCCGTCCACGAGGACGAGCGGGAGGCCGGAGTCGAGGTCCCGCAGGGCGAGCAGCTCACGCGTGCGGGCGACCTGCCCCTCCTCCGTGAAGAACTCCTCGGTGCGGGTCGGATCCCACGGCGCCAGGTGGCCGCGGTTGCGGACGTATGCGGCAGCGAGGGCCGCGGCGTCCTGCTCCGTGCGCACGCGCAGGGTCAGGCCGCCGGGCAGCTCGCGGTCGGTGAATTCGAGTGTCATCAGTAGCGGTAGTGGTCGACCTTGTAGGGGCCGTCCACCGGCACGCCGATGTAGGCGGCCTGCTCCTCGGTCAGGACGGTCAGCTCGACGCCCAGCGCGTCGAGGTGGAGGCGCGCCACCTTCTCGTCGAGGTGCTTCGGCAGCACGTACACGCCGACGGGGTAGTTCTCGCTCGAGACGAACAGCTCCAGCTGGGCGAGCACCTGATTGGCGAAGGAGTTGCTCATGACGAAGCTCGGGTGGCCGGTGGCGTTGCCCAGGTTCATCAGCCGGCCCTCGGACAGCACCAGGATGCTGCGGCCGGTCGGCAGGCGCCACTCGTGCACCTGCGGCTTGATCTCGATCTTCTCCGCGCCCGGCAGCGCCTCGAGCGACGCCATGTCGATCTCGTTGTCGAAGTGCCCGACGTTCGCCACGACCGCGAGGTGCTTGAGGCCGAGCAGGTGGTCGAGGGTGACGACGTTCAGGTTGCCCGTGCCGGTGACGAGGATGTCGACCTGGTCGATCACCGACTCCAGTCGTGCGACCTGGAACCCGTCCATGGCCGCCTGCAGCGCGTTGATCGGGTCGACCTCGCTGACGATCACGCGCGCGCCCTGGCCGCGGAGCGCCTCGGCGGCGCCCTTGCCCACGTCGCCGTAGCCGGCCACGAAGGCGACCTTGCCGCCCATCAGCACGTCGGTGGCGCGGTTGAGGCCGTCCGGGAGGGAGTGGCGGATGCCGTACTTGTTGTCGAACTTGCTCTTGGTGACCGAGTCGTTCACGTTGATCGCGGGGAAGAGCAGGTCGCCGGTCTTGGCGAGCTCGTAGAGGCGGTGGACGCCGGTGGTGGTCTCCTCGGTGACGCCGATGATGCCCTCGGCGACGCGGGTCCAGCGGTCCGGCGACGCGGCCAGCGACTCGCGCAGGACGGACAGGATGACGCGGTACTCGTGGCTGTCGCCCTCGGACTCGGCCGGGACGGCGCCGGCCGCCTCGAACTCCCGGCCCTTGTGGACGAGGAGGGTGGCGTCGCCGCCGTCGTCCAGGATGAGGTTGGGGCCGGTCCAATCGGCGCCGGCGGCCTGCGCCTCGGCGCTCCAGTCGAAGATCTGCTGGGTGCACCACCAGTACTCCTCCAGCGTCTCGCCCTTCCAGGCGAAGACGGGGACGCCGGCGGGCGCCGCGAGGGTGCCGGTCGGGCCGACCGCGACCGCCGCGGCCGCCTCGTCCTGGGTGGAGAAGATGTTGCAGCTCGCCCAGCGCACCTGCGCGCCGAGGGCCACGAGGGTCTCGATGAGGACGGCGGTCTGCACGGTCATGTGCAGCGAGCCGGCGATGCGCGCGCCGGCGAGCGGCTGCGACGGGCCGAACTCCTCGCGGAGCGCCATGAGGCCCGGCATCTCGTTCTCGGCGAGCCGGAGCTGATGACGGCCCGCGGCGGCGAGGGACAGGTCGGCGACCTTGAAAGGCAGGGCGGTTTCGGAGACGGTCGAAGCTGGCATGGCACCCATTCTCGCATTGTGCGCCCGGGAGCGGGCGCTCGATGACGACGGGGGCGTCGTCAGGCGCGGATGAGCGCCAGCACCTCGTCGCGGATCCGCGCCATCGTGCCGCTGTCGGCGGCCTCGACGTTCAGCCGGAGCAGGGGCTCGGTGTTGGAGGAGCGCACGGAGAACCACCAGAACGGCTCGTCCTGGCCGACCTGGCCGAGGACCGTGAGCCCGTCGAGCTCGTCGAACTCGGCGCGCGGGGCGAACGCCTCCACGATGCGGGTGAATGCCGCGGGCACGTCGTCGATCGTCGAGTTGATCTCGCCTGACTGCGCGTACGGCGAGAAGGCGGAGGCGAGCTCGGACAGCGGGCGGTCCTGGCCGCCGAACTCGGCGAGGAGGTGCATCGCCGCGAGCATCCCGTTGTCGGCGCTCCAGAAGTCGCGGAAGTAGTAGTGCGCGGAGTGCTCGCCGCCGAAGACGGCGCCCGACTCGCGCATCGCGGCCTTGATCAGCGAGTGCCCGACGCGGGTGCGCAACGGGGTGGCCCCGGCCGCCTCGATCGTCTCGGGGACGATGTTGGAGGTGATGAGGTTGTGGATGACGGTGATCTCGGCCTCGGGATCGGCGGCACGGGCGCGGGCGATCTCGCGCAGCGCCACGATCGCGGCGACCGCCGACGGGTTGACCGCGTCGCCGTTCTCGTCGACGACGAAGCAGCGATCGGCATCCCCGTCGAACGCGAGGCCCAGATCGGCGCCGTGCTCGACGACGGCCTTCTGCAGGTCGACGAGGTTCGACGGCTCGAGCGGGTTGGCCTCGTGGTTCGGGAAGGTCCCGTCCAGCTCGAAGTAGAGCGGGATGATCGTGATCGGGAGGGCGGGCAGCCCGGCGGCCTCCCCCAGCACCGACGGGACGGTGAGCCCGCCCATGCCATTGCCAGCGTCCACGACGACGGTGATCGGGCGGATGCCGCTCAGGTCGACGAGCGACCGGAGGTAGGCCGCGTACGCGGCGAGCACGTCCTCCTCGCGGTACGTGCCCGGGGTCGCGACCGGCGGGATCCCCTCGGCGAGGAACGCGGCGGCGCGGTCGCGCACGCCCGAGAGCCCGGTGTCCATGCTGAGCCCCTGCGCCCCCGCGCGGGAGAGCTTGATGCCGTTGTAGGTCGCCGGGTTGTGGCTGGCGGTGAACATCGCCGAGGGGGCCGCGAGGGCGCCCGAGGCGTAGTACGACTCGTCCGTCGAGCAGAGTCCGATCGAGACGACGTCGGCGCCGCGTGCCTGCGCACCGCGGGCGAACGCCTCGGCGAACCCCGGGGAGGAGTCGCGCATGTCGTGCCCGACGACCAGCTCGCCGCCGGCCGCGCCGACCTCGTCGACGAAGGCGGCGCCGACGGCCTCGACGAGCTCCGGGGTCAGCTGCTCGCCGACCAGACCGCGGATGTCGTAGGCCTTGACGACGGCGTCGAGCGGCGTGCGGGAGTCATCGGTATCGCGTCGGTTCACGTTCCTCAACCTACTTCACCGAAGACCTCGTGCCGCACGATGCTCCAGCCCTGCGGCGCCGAGAGCCGCTCGGCGTGGATGGCGCAGAGGTCGTAGGTGTGCGGCTCGTGGGAGAGGCTCAGCGGCCCGAGGACGGCCATCGAGTCCGCGTAGACGTAGGTGAGCGTGGCGACGGCATCGCGCGGACACGCGACACGGGAACACGGACGGCTCAACATCGGGCTCAGACTACCCGAGCGCGTGCGACGTAGGATGGCGACATGCCCCGCAACCGCCGCACCAGCAGTCAGCCACCGGCCACCAGCCGCTGGCGGAGCCGGCACGGACGCGGGGCCCGCGGACCGGTCACCGGGCCGCACCTGCCGATGCTGCAGAACCGCATCGACTTCTTCGACATGACGGTGGCCTCCACCGCCGACTACCTCAAGGGCGTCTGGCCGGAGGAGCTGGCCGACGTCCACTTCGAGGTGGCGGCGACGCCGATCGGCAACACCGGCACCGACGGGGTGGACCGCTGGCGGGTCGACCACTCGCGCCGCCGCATCGTCTTCTACCGGGTGCCGATCCAGCGGCTGACGAAGCTGCACCGCGAGGACGACATCCACCGCCGCATGTACATCGAGGGCTGCGTCTTCCGCGCGGTCGCCGAACTGCTCGGCAAGGACCCGTGGGATCTGGCGCCGGACCGGTTCCGCCACTTCTGACGCCGGCCGGTCGCCGTCAGCGCGGGTAGACCTCGATCGGCGCGGCGAGCGGTCCGGGAGGAGCGAGGGCGAACGTGCTGCTCGCGCCGTCGGCCGCGAAGCTGACGCTGCCGCGGAGTCCCTCGGCGCCGTCGATCGTGTAGCGCGTCCCGCTCACGGCGAGGTGAGCCGCCCCCTCGGCGGGCACCACCAGCTTGGTGGCCTTGCCGTCGTCGGGGGTGATCGTGACGGTGCGGTCCTTCTCGTCGGGATTCGCCAGGTGCAGCACTCCGCCGGGACCGCCGGGGACGGCGGCGAGGAGGGAGTCGCCCAGCGGGGCCGACGAGACGAACCAGGCGAAGTCGCGCTTCGACGCCCCGATGCTGGTCGTGCGCGCGGCGGCCACGACAGGCACCGACGAGTTGACCGTGACCGTGTAGCTGCCGTCCTTGAGGTCGGTGAGCGGGATCTCCGCCACGTTCCCCGCCTTCACGGTCTGTGCGTGCGACGTTCCGGCCGCGGTGCCTTCCTCCCCCACGACGCCGACCGTGATGTCGGCGTCGGTGGTGCCGGGGACGAAGATGCGCAGCGCGGGGAACTCGACGCCGACGCTCTCACCGGACTCGGCGGCCGTGACGGCGGCGAGGTTCGCGATCGTCATCCCGGAGATGATCTGCTGGCGGGAGGGGGCGCCCGTCCCGCCGGTGAGCTCGACGCCCTGCGGCTGGATGCCCTGCTCGAAGCTCTGCTGCATCGTGGCGACGACCTCGCCGCCCGTCGTCTGCACGTGGACCACCGGCGCGGAGGCGGCCGGGGCGAGCCCGGCGAGCGGGACGACCTTCTGGCCGCCGGCCGGGACGGTGATCCCGGCCGCACCGGGAGCGCTGACCTCGCCCGTCTCGGTGTAGATGCCCAAGGAGACGGTCGCATCGACCGAGGTCGGGTTGGCGAGCAGCACGAGGCTCGTCTGGCCGAGGGAGGTCGACCCGGCGACGAGCCACGTGTCGGCGGCCGGCTCCGCGCACGCGGAGGCGGCGAGGCCGGCGAGGTCGTCGGATGTCGCCGCCTGGATCTGGGCGCCCGCGAAGAGCGGCGGGGTGCTCGACCCTTCCGGCGTGGAGACGGTGAGGGCCTGCGGGGCCTGGCTCCGCGAATCGGCATCGGAGTCCGGCTTCAAGCTGCGCACCTGCACGTCGGGACCATCGGTTCCGTACATGCTGTTCGCCTGCCCGATCGGACTGGCCTGCGTCGCCGACCCCGCGTCCGCCGCCAGGGCGAGGACCGGGCCCGGGCACACGCGCTGCTGGTCCGCCGCGATGGGGCGGACGGTCTTCGCGGGGGCGCCGATCGCGAAATCGGGCAGAGGGAGGAGCGTCGCTCCGGCGATCGCCACGACCGCCACACCGGCGCCGACGATGCCGCCGAGCGCGCGGGCGCCGATCCGGGCCAGTCCACGCTTGTCAGCCACGGTCGCCTCCATCGTCGGTCGCACGTCGCGGTCTGATGATCGTCTCCTCGAGTCCGTCTTCGAGTGTCGTCGGCTGCTCCTCCACGATGGGAACGGGCCGGGTGGGCAGCCGGGGCTCGTCCTCCGCGGACGCCTCGGATGCGACGGCCTCGTCGGCGGTGACGGGCGCAGGAAGGGCGACCGCCACCGGGGGCCGGCCGACCAGAGGCACCTGGTCGGCGTGCGGGGCGAGCGGCACGGGTGCGACGGCGGGGATGGTCGGGGGCACGGCAGGCGGTGCCGCCTCCGCCGGTCCGGGTTCAGGTTCGGGTTCGGGCTCCGCGATGTCCGCCGGAACGGCCGCGTTCTCCGGAACGGACGCATCCTCCGCGCCGGCCTGAAGCTCAGCATCGGGTTCGGGCTCCGCCGCCCTCGCCTCGTCCTCGTCCGCCGACTCGACGACGGCCTCGTCCTCGGGCTCGGCGTCGTACTCGGCCACGCTCTCGTCCGCGATCGTCTCGTCACCCTCGGCGGTCGGCTCCGGCTTGTCGTCGGGCTCCACCGCCACCACGTCGCGGCCCTTGCCCTGCGCACGCCGGGCGTTGAGCTCGGCGACGCGGTCGGCCGAACGCGTGGTCGGGATGGACATGAGCAGCGTCACGCCGACCACGATGCCCTGGACGAGCAGCACGAGGATCCGCCAGATCCCGCCTGCGTCCGCGGGGATCGCCGCCGCGGACGGCACCGCGTCCGTGCCGCGGGCGAACGCCCAGAGCCGGCCGTTCGCCGTCGTGCCGACGCCGGCGAGCACGGGGTTGGCGTCGAGCGCGACCGTCGCGCGCGACTGCGTGGCGTCCGCCGTGCCGGTGTCGTTCCCGTCGAGCGTCCGCGCCGAGGGAGCGAGCAGCACGAAGTCGACGCCGAGGTCGGTCAGCTCCTTCGTCGCGTCGTACCCGCTCCGCGACGCCAGGTTGCCCGCGAGAGTCGCGAGTTCGCTCTGCTCGCCCGTCACGGTCCGCCGGGTGCTGGCGAGCGTCGACTGGTCGTCGAGGGTCGCCCCCGAGCCGCGCACCACCTCGGCGGCGATGCCGCCGTCCGGCTGCGGAGTGATCAGCAGGGTGCCCGTCCGCGGCTGCGTCGACGCCTTGGCGGTGACGACCGCCGGCATCGTGCGCCCGTCGCTCTCCACGACCTCCGCGGTGCCCCGGTCCGTCATGATCGCGACCGGAGCCGCGGCGACGCCGATGGCCACGATCGCGACCCAGGCCGGGTACACGGCAGCGCGGCCGAGGGCCGAGAGCGCGAGGACGGCCGCACCGGTCATCCCGAGCCAGTAGAGGCTGACGGCGGTCCCCGGCCAGATCGGGACGACCGTTCCGCCGGCAGCGGCGACCTGGAGGTGCAGTGCACCGACCGCGGTCACGAAGCCGGCCAGCGCGACCAGCAGGGCCATGACCGCGCGCACCGTTCCGCGCAGGAAGAGCGCAAGCAGGGCCAGGATGCCGAGCGGCGCGAGCAGGATGGCGACCAGGATCGTGGGGGCGTGCGCGAATCCGGTCGCCTCGAGGAGGTCGTGCCAGCCGCCGAGCATCCCGTCGGGGAAGCCGAGCGCCAGCTGCCAGGCCGGGGTCTGCCGGGAGCCGAGCGGCACGCCGGGATCGGCGAGGATCGACAACCAGGCGCCGCGCGCGCCCTGCTGCCAGACGAGCGGAGCGAACAGCACGATCGTCGGCAGCGGGATGAAGGCGATCCGGGCGGCCCGACGACCGGCGAAGACGATCGCCGCGATCCAGGCGATCACGAGCGCGGGGAGCAGGATGGGCGCGCACGCCGCCGTCGCGGCCGCGAGCAGTGCGGTGGTCGCACTCGCCGCCCACGATCGCCGTGCCGCGAGGCCGGCGAAGAACAGCCACGGGAGCAGGAGGTGCGCGAGCACCGCCGAGGGGCGGCCGTCCTGCATCGCCAGGAACAGCGTCGGGGCGAACGTGTAGACGAGGGCGCCGAAGACGCGCAGCATGGTGCGGGCCGTCAGCCGCGCGGCGGCCAGCCAGGCGCCGAGCGCGGTGAGCGGCAGCGCCACGATGTAGAGGACGACGAGGGAGAGGGAGGGCTGCCAGAACGTCAGTGAGCCGAGCACCGCCAGCACGGCGGAGAACGGGTCGGCGGCGCCGGTGAAGCCGAGGCTCACATCCCGCCACCCGTAGCCGAGGTTCGCCCAGAGCTGCCCGACCGACGTGTCGAGCGGCAGCAGGCCTCCCCCGGCGAGCGCCCCGTTGCCGACCAGCGGATAGAACAGCAGCGCGCCCGCGACGAGCGCGACCAGCACGGTCCAGCCGCCGCCGGTCCCGAAGAAGTCGAGATCCTGTTTCTCGCCCTGCTGGGAGACGAGCGCCGCCTCCCGTTTGAGCGCGCGCGCCCGGCGGACCTCCGCGAACGGGATGCGGAGCGGCGCGACGGCCGCCCAGGTGACGGTGCGGCTCTTCGCCAGCCGGCGGCGCGCGTTGCCGACCGCCATGCCCGAGAACGCGACGCGGAACGCTGCGGCGAGCTCTCCGCCGATCGAGCCCGGCTCCTTGCGGAGCAACCGGACCAGCGAGCGCAGGATGGCCAGCGGGACGAGGCTGAGCCAGTGGAACGGGACGGCCCAGCCCGGTGCGTACACCATCCGGCGGTGCAGCTGGGCGGCGCGACGCTCCTTCACGAGGCGGCGGCGGACGCGCCACTTCGGCGAGAGGTTGGGGCCGGCGAGACCGTCGCCGCCGATGGCGACGCGCGCCTGGGCGACGAGCGTCACCCGGTATCCCGCCAGGCGCGCGCGGGTGCAGAAGTCGAGCCCGTCGTCGGCGGTGGGGAGGGCCGGATCGAAGCCGTCGAGCGCCTCCCACAGGGTCTGGCGCACGAGCATCCCCGCGGAGGAGACCGCGAGCACGTCGCTCAGACCGTCGTGCTGAGCCTGGTCGAGCTCGTTCTCGACGAGGGGGACGGCGGCGCCGAAGGGCGTCATCGCCTCGCCGAACTCGCGGATGAACGCCGGATCCTCGGCGTCGACGAGCTTCGGTCCGACCACGGCGACCGACGGCGACACCTCGAGCGCGGCGAGGAGCGCGGCGAGCGCCTCGGGCTCGGGGGCGGTGTCGTGGGCGAGGAGCCAGATGAGCTCGTCCGACGACGTCGTCGGCGGGAGCACGCGGACGGCGGCGGCGACCGCCGCTCCGAACGGGAGCTTCTCGGGGATGCTGAGCAATTGGGTGGGACCGGACGCGGCCAGCAGGCGGGCGGCGTCGTCCGTCGTCGCACAGTCGACGGCGATCACGGCGTCCGGTTTCCTGGTCTGAGCCGCGAGGGCGTCGAGAGTGCGCTGGAGGCGGGGGCCGCCGCTGTGGGCGACGACGATGGCGGTGACTCTCGGATACATCGGAGTCAGCCTAAGTTGGGGTCACGCCGATCCCGGTAGTGCGTCGGGCGCGGCGTGGATTCGACGTGGCTTCAGCCGGCGCGCTTGCGGAGCTTGCGGCGCTCGCGCTCGGACAGGCCGCCCCAGATCCCGAACCGCTCGTCGTTGGCGAGGGCGTACTCGAGGCACTGGGAGCGCACCTCGCACGAGGTGCAGATGCGCTTGGCGTCGCGGGTCGATCCGCCCTTCTCGGGGAAGAACGCCTCCGGGTCCGTCTGGGCGCAGAGCGCGTCGGTCTGCCACGCGAGCGGATTGTCTTCGGTCTCGTCGACATTCGACCGGACGCCCGGAACTCCGAGCCGGACCGGATCGATGAACCAGTCGTCGGGTACCCCAGAACGATATTCAGGAACTGTCATATCGGTCTCCCCACCCCATCAACTACTGGGACACGCAAAAGACGTGTCCCAGTAATTACACCGTTGTCATTCGCGTCCGTCAAGTCGCGAATCGTAAAGCCTTAAGCCGTGGTCGAGACTTCACGACGCGCCGACGGTCGACAACAATCGCGACACGCCCGAACGTTCTACCCCCGGGAAGGCGGTTTCAGGACGCCGCTTGGCGCGCTTCCCAGGCGCTGCGGACCATCTGGTCGAGGGTGTGGCGCATCTTCCAGTCGAGATCGCGCGCGGCGAGCTCTCCGGACGCAACGATCCTCGCCGGATCGCCCGGGCGTCGAGGCCCCACTTCTGGGGTGAAGGCGATCCCCGTGACGTCGGCCACCGTCGACATGATCTCGCCGACGCTCACGCCGTCGCCGCTGCCGAGGTTGTAGACCGGCTCGATCGACTCCCCCGCGTCCAGCCGCTTGGCGGCCGCCACGTGCGAGACGGCCAGGTCGGCGACGTGGATGTAGTCGCGCACGCAGGTGCCGTCGGGCGTCGGGTAGTCGGTGCCGTTGATCCGCGGCGTGCGTCCGTCGACGAGCGCGTCGAAGACGAGCGGGAAGAGGTTGTGCGGGCTGGTGTCGCGCAGCGACGGGTCGCCCGAGCCGACCACGTTGAAGTAGCGGAGCGCGGTGTGGCGCAGTCCGGCCGCGACGCCCTGGTCGCGGAGCAGCCACTCGCCGATGAGCTTGGACTCGCCGTAGGGCGACTCGGGGCTCTTGGGCGTCGTCTCGGTGACGATGTCGACGTCCGGCGTGCCGTACACGGCGGCCGAGGACGAGAAGACGATCGCGTCGACGTCGGCCTCCTGCATCGCCGCGAGCAGCACGGCGGTCGCCGTCACGTTCTGCTCGTAGGTGTGCAGCGGCCGCTGCACCGAGACGCCGGCGTACTTGTAGCCGGCCACGTGGACGACGCCGCTGATCTCGTTCTCGGAGAAGACCTGCTCGAGGAGCGCCCCGTCGAGGATGGTCCCGCGGTAGAACGGGACGCCGGCGGGGACGAAGTCCTCATGGCCGCTGGAGAGGTCGTCCACCACCACGACGTCGATGTCCTCGTCGCGGAACGCCCGCACCACGTGCGAGCCGATGTAGCCTGCTCCTCCGGTCACCAACCACGCCACGGGGGTCCTCCTGCTCTGCTCGCCGATCGAGTGCAGGAGAACCCTATCGCGGGCGGATCAGACGAACGCCGCCTCACCGGTGATGGCGCGGCCCACGATGAGCGTGTTCATCTCGCGCGTGCCTTCGTAGGAGTAGAGCGCCTCCGCGTCCGCGAAGAAGCGGGCGACGTCGTACTCGATCACGATGCCGTTGCCGCCCAGGATCTCGCGGCACCACGCGACGGTCTCCCGCATGCGTGCGGTCGCGAACGCCTTGGCGAGCGCCGAGTGCTCGTCCCGCTGCTGGTCGTCGTCGAGCATCTGCGAGACGCGCGTGCACAGCGCGATGGAGGCGGTGATGTTGCCGATCGACTTCACCAGGAGGTCCTGGATGAGCTGGTGCTTCGCGATCGGCTTGCCGAACTGGACGCGCTCCTGCGAATACTTCAAGGCGGCCTCGTACGCACCGATCGCGACGCCGACGGCGGCCCACGCGACCTCGGCCCGGGTCAGGCGCAGCACGGCGGCCGTGTCACGGAAGCTGTTGGCGTTCTGCAGGCGCAGCGACTCGGGGACGACCACGTTCTCGAGGGTGATGTCGGCGTTCTGCACCATGCGCAGCGACTGCTTGCCCTCGATCTTCGTCGCCGTGTAGCCCGGTGTGGAGGTCGGGACGATGAAGCCCTTGACCTGGCCGTCCTCGGCGCTCTTGGCCCAGATGATCGTGATGTCGCTGAAGGTCGCGTTGCCGATCCAGCGCTTCGAACCGTTGAGGATCCAGTTGTCGCCGTCGCGGGTGGCGACGGTGCGCAGCCCCTGGGCGGAGTCGGAGCCGGAGGTCGGCTCGGTCAGCCCGAAGGCCCCGATGACCTCGCCGCTCGCGAGCTTCGGCAGCCACTCGGCGCGCTGCTCATCGGATCCGCAGACGCCGACGGCGCCGAGCGCCAGGCCGTTCTGCACGCCGACGTAGGTGCTGACGGACGCGTCGACGCGCGCCAGCTCGAGCGCCACCCAGCCGCGGAACACGGCCGAGTTCTCGAACGCCGCGGTCTCCGGGAAGCCGAGGCCGACCGTCCCGGTGCCGTGCAGCACCTCCACGATCTGGTGCGGGAACTCCGCGCGCTCCCAGTACTCGTTGACGATGGGCTTGATCTTCGTCTCGAGCTCCGAGCGGAGGTTCGTGAGGAACTCCTTCTCGCGCTCACCGAGGAGGTCCTCGAAGCCGTAGAAGTCGCTCGCGAGTGTCTCGAAGGCCATGTCTGCTCCAGTGCGTCCAGGGGATCTGCGGGCCGCCGCGCGGCCAGCGCCAGCCTAGGGACGGTCGGCGCGCCGCACAAAGCCATTGGTAGTTTGATCTAACCGGATCGAAGGGAACACGACGGATGTTTGTGCGCATCGGCAACACGCCGCGGGACTACGCCTGGGGATCGCGCACCGCGATCGCCGGCCTGCTGGGCACCACCCCGAGCGGTGAGCCGGAGGCCGAGCTCTGGCTCGGCGCCCACGCCGGCTCCCCGGCGCGCATCCTCGACCCCGGGCAGACCGCGGGGGCCGCCGACCTCGCCGCGTGGCCGGAGACGGCCCACCTGCCGTACCTGCTCAAGGTGCTCGCGGCGGCCGGGCCGCTGTCGCTGCAGGCGCATCCGTCGTCCGAGCAGGCCAGGGCGGGTTTCGAGCGCGAGAACGCGCTCGGGCTCGCCGCCGACTCCCCCGAGCGCAACTACAAGGATCCGTTCCACAAGCCCGAGCTGATCTTCGCCCTCTCCGACCCCTTCGAGGCCCTCTGCGGCTTCCGCGACCCCGCCGTCAGCCGCTCGGTGCTGGACGAGCTCGCGACCGCCTCGGGCGATCAGCGGATCTCCGCGTTCGCGGAGACCCTCGACGGCGAACCCGGCGACGTCCTCCGCCGGGCCACCGAGTGGCTGCTCGGCGGGGATCCCGCGGTGGCGGAGCTGGTGGAGGCGGTGGTCGCCGCAGCGCAGGATCGCGACGACCGCGATGCCGACACGGTGCGGATGCTGTCCGCGGCCTTCCCCGGCGACCCGGGGATCGTCCTCGCGCTGCTCCTCAACCGGGCGACGCTGCGGCCGGGCGAGGTGCTCTACCTGCCCGCCGGCAACATCCACGCCTACCTGGACGGCCTCGGGATCGAACTCATGGCCGCCTCCGACAACGTGCTCCGCGGAGGACTGACGCCCAAGCGGATCGATGTCCCCGAGCTGGTGCGCGTGCTCGACTTCTCGCCGATCGTGGCGACCCCGCTTGCGCCGGAGCGCCCGGCGGCGGGCGTGGAGGTCTTCCGGCCCGACGTCCCCGACTTCGCCCTCGACCACGTGGTCGTCGGCGGCGACGTCGCCTCGGCTCCGGTGGAGCTGCCCGGCACCGCGATCGCCCTGTGCACGGCCGGCGCGGTGGAGCTGAACGGAGCCTCCGGCTCGCTCCGGCTCGCCAGGGGCGAGGCCGCCGTGGTGACCGCCGACGAGGGGACGATCACCGTCTCGGGCGACGGCACGCTCTTCGTCGCGACCCCCAACCGGTGAACGCGCGCTCCCGCGTCGGCTATCCTGCCCGGATGACCACCGCTTCCCCGCCGCTCGACGCGCGCGTCCGCGCCGCCCGGGCGACCACGGGGACGGCCGCCTCCGTCTTCGCCTCGCTGCTGTTCTTCACGCTGTTCGCCGGCGACTTCTGGCGCAACCTGATCAGTTGGCCCGGCTACTTCGTTCTCGCCGCCCTGCTCGCCGCCGGCAGCGTGGTGTTCCTCGTCCGGCTCCGGCCGGCGTTCCGCTGGCGCAAGGCGCCCAAGACGCTCGTGCTCTTCCTGCTGCTCGCGGTGGTCTCGATCGCCTGGTCGGCGTATCCCGGCGCGAGTGCCCTGGGCGTGCTCGCCCAGCTCGCGACGACCGTCGGCGCGGTGTTCCTCGCGCTCTGCCTCAGCTGGCAGGGGCTGGTCGCCGCGCTGAGCAACGCGTTCAAGTGGGTGCTCGGGCTGTCGCTGGTCTTCGAGCTGGTGGTCGCGATCGTCGTGCGGCACCCCGTCCTGCCGCTCACGCCCATCCAGCCGGTGCCGGCGGGGAAGCTGCCGTCGGCGTTCTACTGGAGCCGCGACCTGCTCTTCCACGGCGGCCCGATCCAGGGCATTCTGGGCAACAGCAACCTCCTCGCGATGGTCGCGCTGCTCGCCCTGATCGTCTTCGGCATCCAGCTGGCGGACCGCGCTCCCCGGCGGGGAGTGGTGATCGCGTGGCTCGTCGTCGCCGCGCTCACGCTCGCGCTCACCCGGTCGTCGACCGTGATCGTCGCGACGCTGGTCACCGCCGTCGTCCTCGGCTTCGCCCTCTGGACGCGCCGCGCGGGCCCCGATCGGCGCAGACCCGTCTATCTGACGGCCGCCGTCACGGTCGTCGCGGTCGTCGTGCTCGTCTCCGTCTTCGCCTCGCGCCTCCCGGCCCTCCTCGGCAAGAGCGAGGACCTGACCGGCCGCCTCGACATCTGGAACAAGGTGATCGGCCTCGCGCAGGAGCGCCCGGTGTTCGGATGGGGCTGGGTGAGCTACTGGGCGCCCTGGGTCTCGCCGTTCCACGACCTCGCCGAGCGCAACGGCGTCGTCTACCTGCAGGCCCACAATGCGTGGCTGGACGTCTGGCTCCAGGTCGGCATCGTCGGGCTGGTGATCTTCGCCCTGCTGATCGTCAGCACGCTGTGGCGCTCGTGGTTCTTCGCCGTCGACCGGCCGCGCGTCGATGTGGCCGACCGGCTCCCCTACACGGCGTACGCCCTGCTCCCGCTGCTCCTCCTGGCCGCCCTGCTCGCCCAGTCGCTCGCCGAGAGCCGCATCCTGATCGAGGCGGGATGGACGCTCCTCGTCGTGCTCGCGGTGAAGACGAAACAAGCCGCACCGTAGGATTCCAGGTATGGCCGAACCGCGCAGCCCACGGGTCCCCGCCGCGGTGACCGAGTTCCTGGGTTCGGCGCGCTTCAACTCCGCCCTCGCCCTGCTGGCGGTCGGCGTCGCCTTCTCGACCCACTCCATCCGCGCCCTGATCGGCTGGCCGGGTCTCATCGGAGCGCTGGCCGTGCTCGCGGTGCTCGCCGCGCTCTCCTTCGCGGCCCAGTGGCGCCTGATCGAATGGCACGGCCTGCTCCCGGTGTCGGCCCTGCTCTTCGTCGGCTGGTGCGCGCTCTCGCTGCTCTGGAGCCAGTACCAGTGGGCGACCCTGGCCGGGGTCATCTACCAGCTGCTCTTCGCGTTCCTCGCGGTCTACATCGCGCTCGTGCGGGACGCTATCCAGATCGTCCGGGTGGTCGGCGACGCCCTGCGCTTCCTGCTGACGGTCTCGCTGGCGCTCGAGGTGCTGAGCGGACTGCTGCTCGACCTCCCGATCACCTTCCTCGGCATCCAGGGCAACATCGCCTCGGGCGGTCCGATCCAGGGACTCTTCGGCACGCGCAACCAGCTGAGCATCGTCGCGCTGATCGCCTTCGTCACGTTCCTCGTCGAGCTGCGGACCCGATCGGTGCGGCCGCCGCGGGCCGCGTACTCGATCACGCTGGCGGTGCTCTGCATCCTGCTCGCCCACTCCCCCGTCATCGCCGCGGTCTCGCTCGTCGTCGGACTCGCGACACTCGCGCTGTACCTGATGCGCAAGGTCCCGGTGCACCAGAGGACCTTCGTGCAGTGGGGGCTCGCGATCCTCACGGTCGCGGCCCTGGTGATCGCGTACGTCTACCGCACCCGCGTCATCGACCTCCTCAACGCCCGCGCGGACTTCCAGGTGCGCTACCAGCTCTGGATCCAGATCTGGGAGCTGATCCCGGTGCAGCAGAGCGTGGGCTGGGGCTGGGCGGGGGCCTGGCCCACCGACCTGTACCCGTTCACCGCCATCCAGACCGCGACCGGCGTATACCACTCCGACGGCCTGAACGCCTACCTCGACGTGTACCTGCAGGTCGGCATCATCGGCCTCCTGCTGTTCGTCGCGCTGATCGGGCTCGCGTTCGTGCGGTCATGGCTCCTGGCCTCCAACCGGCGCAGCGTCGTCTACGCCTGGGCGCCGCTGGTGCTGGTCGCACTGCTCGTCACGAGCGTCTTCGAGAGCTCCATCCTCGTCGAGGCCGGATGGATGCTGCTGATCGTCTGCACGGTCAAGGCCTCGCAGGGGATGAGCTGGCGGCTGCGGCTGCCGCGGCGCTGAGCCGAGGTCAGTCCGCCCGGAGCAGGTCGCGAGCGACGTCGCGCCGCCCTTGGCTCGCGAATCGGGAGTAGCCGCCGGTCGCTGCCAAGCGGAGCACGGGCACGATCCGCTTCAGACGTCTGCGCGGGAATCCCGCGCGGGTCTCCTCGAACCGAGCCTTCGCAGCGATACGTTTGCGATCTTCCGCCCCCAGACCGGAGATATCGCCCGAACGCTCCGCCAAGCGGGCGAACTGGGCGGCGAGGCGCTGCTGCCTCTGCCTGCCGGGTTCGAGCATCCGCCGCAGCTTATATCCCAGGGTAGGACGCGCGACCCCGATCTGATTGCCGCCGTGCTGACGGTAGTCGATCGAGACCGACGGCAGGCAACGCAGCGAGCGGGTCGTCGCCGCGCACACGGCCAGCCACTCGTCGTGCACCCATTCCGGGGGAAACGGACGCGCCGCCTCGACGAGGTCTTTCGTCAGCACGGCCGTCGCCCCGGTCACCAGATTGCGGCGGAGGAGCAGACCCAGCGCATCCCCTTCATTCTCGACCGCGATCGTCTGCGGTGAGATCTCGAGGGCGTCGAAGAGAGTCGCGCCCAGCGGGGCGGCATTCGCATCGATCAGGCGCGCATCCGTGTGGACGAGCATGACACGCTCGTCCGCCTCGAACAGGGCCAGTATCCGTGCCAGGCGCTCCGGGTGCCAGATGTCGTCCTGGTCGCTCAAGGCGATGTACCGCTCGGTGCAGGCGGAGAGGGCCTGCTCGAAGTTGGCGACGACGCCCAAGGGCGTCTCGTTGCGCAGGATGCGGAGCCTCACGTCCTGACCCGAGCGCCGCACGACCTCCTCGACCAGCTCGACGGTCCTGTCGCTCGACGCATCATCGGAGACCACCAGCTCGGTGATCGGCGGACGCTGCGCGAGGATGCTCTCCACTTGGCGCCCCACGAAGCGCTCACCGTTGTGGGTGCACAGCGCCACCGAGACGGAGGGAGCGGTGTTGGAGGGCATCGGTCCATGGTAGCCGGGCACTCGCAATCCGGGCCCGCAACGTTCGGTAGACTCGTCTCCCATGAACGATCCCCTCGCGCGCACCCTCATTGTGATGCCCGCACTCAACGAAGAGGGCTCCGTCGCCGAGGTCGTCCGCGAGGTTCGAGAGAAGCTCCCGGGGGTCAGCTGCCTCGTCGTCGACGATGGGTCGACCGACCGGACCGCCGAGCTCGCGAGCGCCGCAGGGGCGACGGTCGCGTCCCTTCCCTACAACATCGGGGTCGGCGGTGCGATGCGTCTGGGTTTCGTCTACGCACTCGAGAACGGATTCGACAACGTGGTGCAGGTCGACTCCGACGGCCAGCACGATCCGGCCAATGTTCCCGCCCTGATCGACGCGCTCGGCCGCGCCGACGTCGTTCTCGGTGCGCGCTTCGCCGGAACGGGCGCGTACGAGGTGCGCGGTCCTCGCAAATGGGCAATGGTGGTGCTCGCCAGCGTCCTCTCCCGTGTCGCGCGAACGCGGCTGACGGACACGACTTCGGGGTTCCGTGCTAGCGGCCCCCGGGCGGTCCGGCTGTTCGCCAATCACTACCCCGCCGAATACCTCGGCGACACGATCGAGTCGCTGGTCATCGCCGCCCGTTCAGGCTGCCGCATCGAGCAGATCCCGGTGGCGATGCGTCCGCGGGCAGCGGGGACGCCGTCCCACAACCCGGTGAAGGCCGCCGCCTACCTCGCTCGTGCGGGCCTGGCATTGGTCTTCGCCCTTCTGCGGCCCCCGGTCGTCGTCACAGAGAAGGAAGTCGCCATCTGATGAGCGTCGCCAGCTATCTGCTCGGGATCGCCGCGGCAGTGATCACGCTGATCGTGGTGATCGAGATGATGCGGCGCCGGCGCCTGCGCGAACGCCATGCGATCTGGTGGCTCATCGCGGGGATCCTCGCCCTCATCGTCGGCGTCTTCCCCTCGACACTCGCGTGGGCCGCGTCCGTCGTCGGCGTCGCCGTTCCGACCAACCTGATCTTCTTCGTCAGCGTGGCGATCCTCTTCCTGGTATGCATCCAGAACAGTTCGGAACTGACGCGACTCGAAGCGCAGACACGCCTGCTCGCGGAGCAGAGCGCGCTCCAGGATCTCCGCATCAAACAGCTGGAGGCGCGCGTCCGCGACTCCGGCGAATCGTGAGCGACGGCGGCGCCGCAGGCCGCCGGAGACCGGGTGTCGTCCTGATCCTGGTCGCGACGGCGCTGGTCGGCGCAGCCGGGTACATCATCACCTGGCTCGTCCCGCGCGCGATCGGAGTCGGGCCGTACGCCTCGTTCGCGGTGTTCTGGGCCGCGCTCTTCCTCGTCGTCGCCGCCCTCTCCGGGATCCAGCAGGAAACGACGCGGGCCAGCGTGCCGCGCGCCGATACGACGTCGGCGGCACGCCCGGCCGTCTTCGCCCTCGGCGGAGCCATAGTGACGGCCGTCGTGCTGGTCGCGACCTCCCCCTTGTGGACCCGCGCCGTCTTCGGCGACTCCGGCGACCTGCTCTGGCCTCTCGTCGTCGGATGCGGGAGCTACGTCTTCCTCGCCGTGCTCGGCGGAACCCTCTACGCGGCATCCGAATGGCGCACCATCTTCGCCTTGATGACGGTGGAGGGCCTCGGCCGCCTCCTCGTCATCGGTGTCGTGCTCCTCGTGAATCAGGATCCGGTCGTCCTCGCCTGGGCGGCCGCTGTGCCGATCCCGCTCGCCGTCGCCGTCACCATCGGCCCGGCGCGGAGAGCGCTGCGCGGCCGGCTGCAACTCGACGTCGACTATCGAGCCCTCGCCTGGAACTCCGCACGGACGATCCTCGCCGCCGCGGCGATGGGCCTGCTCGTGAGCGGCTTCCCCCTGCTCCTGACCATCACGTCGCCGGGCGCCTCCGCGTCGGAGCTCGGGTTGCTGATCCTGATCTCCACGTTGACCCGTTCACCCCTCATCGTCGTGGCGATGGCCCTGCAAAGTTACCTGATCGTCTTCTTCCGCAAGAGCGAGAACGTGCGCCGATCGGTTCTGATGCTGCTCGGCCTCGCCATCGCTGCGGGGGCGCTTCTCGGAATCCTCGGCCTGTTGATCGGACCGGCGGTCTTCGGCTTCCTCTTCCCCGGCCAGGAGGCGCCGCCCGGCTGGCTCATCGCCGCGCTCGTCTCCACCAGCGCTCTGGTCGCCGGCATCTGTGTCACGGCCCCGGCGGTGCTGTCGGCGGGTGCGCACGCGGTCTTCACAGCTGGATGGGTGACTGCGGCGCTCGGCACGATCGGCGCCCTGCTGCTGCCCGGTCCGCTGTTCGAACGCGCGAGTCTCGCGGTCGTGATCGGGCCCGCAGCCGGACTCGCCGTCCACCTCGTCTACCTCTTCAGCAAGCGGGCCTCGGTCCCCGATCCGGAAGGAGCGCGTCCGTGAGGATCCTGTTCGTCCACGAGGTCAACTACCTCGACAAGGTCATCTACGAGATGCACGAATTCCCCGAACTGCTCGCTCTGCGCGGCCACGACGTGGCGTTCTTCCATTACCCGGAGTCTCCGTCGGTGCCCGCTCGGTCGTTTCGCACCACACGCAGACGCATCCCGGGCCGGGCCTACGCCGATGCCGAGATCGAGCTGATCACACCGCCGACGTTCGGAGGACGCCCGCTCGAGCGGTTCGCGGCACCCATGCTGAATCTGCCGGGCCTCAGCTCGGAGATCAGGCATGGGGGCTACGACGTCGTCGTGCTCTACGCGGTCCCCACGACCGGATGGCAAGCTGTCAGCATCGCCAAGCGCGCAGGGGTCCCGGTGGTGTTCCGCGCTCTCGATGTCTCGCATCAAATCCGGACGTCGCCGGTGAGCCCGCTCATCCGCCGCGCGGAGAAGCACATCTACGCCAACGCCGATCTGATCTCGGCGAACAACCCGGCCATGGCGGAATACTGCGTTGATCTCTCGCGTCGGTCCGGGCCGGTGTCGGTGGATCTGCCGCCGGTGGACCTCTCGCATTTCACCGCCCCGCGGACGGACGTGCGTGCGCGTCTGGGATTCGCTCCCGACGACAAGGTTCTCGTGTACATGGGAAGCTTCTTCGGCTTCTCCGGGCTCGACGTCCTCATCGCCCAAGCCGCTCCCCGGTTGCGCGCCGACCCACGTCTCAAACTCCTCCTGGTCGGCGGCGGAGAACTCGACGCCGAACTCCGCCGGCTGACCGAGGAACTCGACCTCGGCGACCAGGTCGTGTTCACCGGAGTCATCCCGTACGACCAGCTCCCCGGGTACCTCGCGGCAGGCACGGTGGCGGTGAATCCGTTCCGGCCGCAACTGCTGACGGACGTCGCTTTCCCCCACAAAGTGCTCCAGTACATGGCGGCCGGGGTGCCCGCTGTGTCGACCTCCCTCCGCGGACTGCGCGGGGTGCTCGGCGAGGACTCCGGCGTCACGTGGGCTGAGGGACCGGCCGATGTCGTGGAGCAGGCACTCGTCGTCGCCGCCCTCCCAGCCGCGGCCCGCGACGCTATCGCGGACCGTCAGCGACGTTTCGTGAGCGAGACGTTCTCCAAGGAATCGGCCGTCGATTCGTTCGAGAAGACGCTCGAAAGCGTGCGGTAGGATCGCTCATATGTCTGCTCGGGTACTGGTCCTCGGCGCGTCCGGAATGCTGGGTAGCACGGTCGTCTCCGTTCTTCGGAAGCGCGGCCACGACGTCGTCGGCACTGTCCGCGATCTCGCTCTCGTCCCTGAATCCGCGCGCGACGGCTATCGGGTCTTCGACGCCTCCGGGGGCGATCTCTCGACCGCCCTCGACGGTTTCGGAGAGGGCGACTACGTCGTCAACTGCATCGGCCTCATCAAGCATCACCTCCGCGACGACGACGCAGGCGATCGATTCCAAGCGGTGAAGATCAACGCGGAGCTTCCCTACCTCCTGGCGCAGGCCGCCGGAGAACGCGGGACGCATGTCCTCCAGATCGCGACGGATTGCGTCTATTCCGGACGCGACGGCGGCTATGACGAGTCGGCCGCCCACGACGCCATCGACGTCTACGGGCAGTCGAAGAGCCTCGGCGAGGTACCGTCCGCCGGTTTCCTCAACCTGCGGTGCTCGATCATCGGACCGGAGCAGAAGAACCGAGACTCCCTTCTCGAGTGGGTCCTGGGTCATCCCGCCGGATCCACGTTCAACGGCTTCCTCGACCACCGCTGGAACGGCGTCACCACCGACACGTTCGCCCGGATCGTCGACGGCATCGTCAGCTCCCGATCCGCGCTGTCCGGCACCTACCACCTCGTCCCCGCGGACTCCGTCGACAAGGACACGCTCTCGCGTCTGATCCTCTCGGCGTACGGCCGGGAGGACGTCACCGTCGTCCCGGTCACCACGGGCTCGCCGGTGGACCGCACCCTCAGCACCAACCGTCCCGACGTGAACGATTCCCTCTGGCGTGCCGCGGGATACGACACTCCCCCGACCATCGAGCAGATGGTACGGACACTCGCGTCCGCATCCACCGAAAGTGACTCATGACCCAGCGCAAGATCGAAGACTCCATCGTCACCATCACCGGCGGAACCGGTTCCTTCGGTTCCACCATGGCTCGCCACCTCCTGACACGCGGCGTCGGCGAAGTCCGGGTGTTCAGCCGGGACGAGTCCAAGCAGGACGCCCTGCGGCACGAGGTCAACGACCCTCGCATGCGCTTCTACATCGGTGACGTACGGGATCAGCTCAGCGTCAATCGCGCCATCCGTGGCAGCGATCACGTCTTCCACGCCGCCGCCCTCAAGCAGGTGCCGTCCGGCGAGTTCTTCCCGCTGGAGGTCGTCGCGACGAACATCTCGGGCAGCGCCAACGTCATTCGTGCCGCCATCGACTACGAGGCCAAGTCGGTCGTGTGCCTCAGCACGGACAAAGCGGTCTATCCCATCAACGCGATGGGCATGACGAAGGCCCTCATGGAGAAGACCGCGTTCGCCATGGCCCGCGAGAGCCTCGGTGCGGAGACTGTCGTCTCCGTGACCCGCTACGGAAACGTGATGTACTCCCGCGGTTCGGTCATCCCGTTGTTCGTCAAGCAGCTCACCGAAGGCAAGAGCGTGACGGTGACGGATCCGCAGATGACGCGCTTCCTCATGTCCCTCGCGCAGTCGGTCGACCTGGTGGAGTACGCATTCACCCAGGCCGTCAGCGGTGACCTCTTCGTGCGCAAGGCTCCGGCGAGCACCGTCGAGACCCTGCTGCAGGCCGTCGCGAATGTGGTCGGCGTACCGCTGCCCGAGGTCGACGTGATCGGTGTCCGGCACGGTGAAAAGCTCTACGAGTCTCTGCTCGGATCCGAGGAGATGGCGAAGGCCGAAGACCGTGGGGACTACTACCGTGTGCCCCTCGACACGCGTTCCCTCGACTACAAGCCGTACTTCGAAGAGGGTGCCGACCATGGCGCGCCGACGGAGTCGTACACGTCGCACAACACTGAGCGACTGGATGTCGAGGGCGTCGAGCGTCTGCTGCTCACCCTTCCCGAGATCCAGAAGCTGCGTGCGGCCCGCTGAAATGGTGGCTCCCCGCGTCGTGACGGTTGTCGGCACCCGTCCAGAGATCATCCGACTGTCCCGCATCATTCCTAAGCTCGATGAGCGAGTCGACCACACGCTCGTGCACACCGGCCAGAACCACGACCGGCAGCTCAACGACGTCTTCTTCGAGGAGCTGGGAATCCGTCAGCCGGACCACTACCTCGGCGTCGACACCTCCAGCGTCGGCTCGGTGATGGGTGACACAATCCGCAAGAGCGAGGCCGTCTTCCAAGAGGTTCGCCCGGACGCGGTACTCATCCTCGGAGACACCAACAGTGCGATCGCCGCTCTGGTCGCGAAGCGGATGCACATCCCGACCTATCACATGGAGGCGGGTAACCGGTCGTTCGACGAGAACGTGCCGGAGGAGACGAACCGGCGCATGGTCGACCACATCGCCGACTTCAACCTGGCTTACACCGAGCACGCCCGGCGTAACCTTCTGGCCGAGGGTCTCCATCCCCGGCGGATCCAGGTCACCGGCTCTCCGATGAAGGAGGTCATCGACCACTACCTCCCCCGCATCGAAGCTTCGGACGCCCTGGAGCGGCTCGGGGTCGCTCCAGGGGCCTTCTTCCTCGTGAGCGCCCACCGGCAGGAGAACGTCGACTCACCGGAGCGGCTTCGCGACCTCCTCGCGACCCTCGCGGCCGTGCGTCAGCGCTGGGATCTCCCCGTGCTCGTGTCGACCCACCCGCGCACACGCAAGCGCCTGGAGGCCCTCCCGGACTTCACCGAGCTGGACGGCGTGCTCTTCCACGAGCCCTTCGGCTTCTTCGATTACTGCCAGCTGCAGAAGAACGCCCTCTGCGTGCTCTCGGACAGCGGCACGATCAGCGAGGAGTCCGCGATCCTCGGCTTCCCCGCCATCACCATCCGGGACTCGATGGAACGGCCGGAGGCGCTCGACGCCGGTTCCATCGTCATGACCGGCCTGAAGACCGATGACGTCATCGCAGCGATCGAGGAAGTCGTCTCCGACACGTCGTCGGAGGTGCCCGCGGAGTACCTGGTCTCGAACACCTCGCAGCGGGTCATCCGATTCCTGCTCTCGACTCTCGGCCGGCACCACGAATGGGCGGGTATCCGTCGCTGAGAACGTCGCACAGCACGAAGGCCGCCGATCTGCTGATCGGCGGCCTTCGTCGTCACGGGGTCAGCGCACGACCGTCGCCAATGGGGCTTCCATGGGGCCGGATGCGGTCCGGTCGATCGAACGGGGCGCGAACTCCACGACGATGAGCGCGAACAGTCCTGCGCAGGCCGCCGATGCCAGCACCCACAGCCACATCGGAGTGATCGGGATGTTCCACCACCACTCGACGCCAGAACTCAGGTTGAAGTTCATGACGTCGGACCCGGTGACGTAACGGCGCAGATTGGTGTGCAGTGCGAACGCCTGAGCGACGGCGAGTGCCGCGCCGAGAATCCACCACTGCGCAGCAGAGAACTCCAAGCGCCGGCCGTCGGGCTCCCAGAGCGCGATCGCAGCGAAGATGATCACGAGCGGCAGGACGTAGCGGGGCTGCACCTGATTGCCGACCAGCGTTCCCGTGGAAACCTGGAGGTAGAACGGAATCACCAGCAGCGCCAGCCCGGCCGCCGCCAGCACGAGGGCCTTACGGATGCCGAGGAAGCGAACGGCGGCGAACGTGACGGCGCTGAAGACACCGATCGTGACGACCCACACCATTCCCGGCATCTGAGTGTCCACCCAGCCCAGACCGAACACTGCTCCCAAACCGCCCGCCCAGAGCAGCGGGAGGTTCGACAGGATCGGGAACCAGAGCTGCCAATTGGCCGTTCCGGAGCCGCCGGAAGCCAGCCCGCCGGACAGCGCGCTGCCGCTCTGGTGCCCGGTCAAGAAGAGCGCGCCGGCGAGCACGACCAGTGCGACCGCGAAGATCGCAGAGAGCCAGTATCGACGGGTCCGTCGCATGGTCAGAAGGACCGCCGCGCCGACGGCGATGACCGCGAAGACGGCACCATCCGCCCGTGCCCCTGCGCCCAAGAACGTTGCAATCGTCGCCACCGCAGCGACTCCGATCCGTCTGAGGCCCGTCGTCTCGAAGTATCCGACCGTCGCCAGGAGCACCAGAGCGGCGGAAGTGATCGCCCAGGAGCTCGGGTTGACGGAGGCCACGACGAAGAGGCCGAGAGGGATCATCGTGATCGCGAGGGTCCAGACCAGGGTCGGGCGTCGGCGATGCGGCAGCAACCAGCACAGCACGCTCGCCAGTGCGACGAAGATGACGGAGTTGACCACTCGCATGATGACGATCGAGACGTTCACATCGGATGTCACGAACGTGTGCATGAACCCGTAATAGAACGGCGGGTAGAGGGCGGTGAAGTTGCCTCGGTCGGTCGTCGTCGGCGTGGAGGCCACGCCACCCTGGCAGGAGCCGCTCACATCGGCCTTGAATGCGAAGCAAGAGCTGTTCGCAACAAGCGGCGGGACACGGTACTGACCCGCGATGGCGCCCGGAGCACATTCGCCGGCCTGGGGTCCTGCAGCGCACCAGATGCTCGTCTGGTGGAAGTCGTCATCCGGGCTGGAACCGGCCGGCGACGACAGCGCCCACGCACCGAAGACGATGAGCGCGAGTACCGGCATCAGGACCAACCGGACCAACCGGACCACTCGCAGGGCTCTCCCCCGGGAATCTACTGCTCTCACTAAGAACGAACCTCTCTGCACTCGACACCGACGCCAGACAACACTAGCGTGGGCCGATCACCCGGCGACCGGTCAGGCCAGCGCACCCGTCGGGATGTTGGCCGCGAACCCAGGAGTGACGGACACCCAACCGACCGAGCCCCCGAGCTGGACGAGACGATCGAGCGAGGAGATCGGGCGTTTCTGGCCGCCGACCAGCTGGTAGATCGAACCGTCCGGCGTGCGGATGAACGATGTCGCCGGGGCTCCGACGCTCAACGTCGCGCAGGTGAAGGAGTCCAGTGACGTGTAGACCACCGGATACAACGGCTTCGTGGTCGCGTCGACCGCTCGGAGCGTGCCGCTCGCGCCGACATAGCTGGTCGAGCCGCACGTCACCCCGTACCCGAGTGTCGCGGAGGCCTTCGGATACCCCGTGAGAACCGCGTCCGAAACGAAGTCGAGCTGCGTGGCGCCGATCGAGGACGAGATATCGAAGCTGGTGAGCGGAATCTTCTCGACCAGGCCATTCACCAGGTACACCGTCGCGTCAGAGGGGCTGCGGACCATCCGACCCGCTCCCAGCACGATCTGGCCCGTCGGCAGTGCCGAGACGACCTGGTCGGACAACGTGGCGATTCCGATGCCCGCACCCTTGGGCACCAGGGTGAGAAGGGCGTCCCACGATGACACTGGCTTCAGGTCCGTCGGGCCGACCACGTAGACCGTTCCCCCTGAGCCCTTGACGAACGACCCTGTGGTGATCGTGCCAAGGCTGGGATACGTGTCGAGTGTGGCCTGCGTCACGGGCACGGCCGCCGGTGCGGCGAAGCCGCCGGTCCAGCTGTAGCGACCCGTTGACGAGAGCACGGAGGTGACTCCGGAACCCGGCACCGTCACGGCGCCCGCGAATTGTGCGCCTGCAGCGGGTATCTGAGCGATGCTCGCCGCGCTGAGCGTTCCGCTGACCCGGGATGGCAACCCGACGATCGACGCCGCGCTCGGCGGGACAGGATAGCTTCTGCCGCTCGAGAGGAACGAGTAGCTCGTCGCGGAGCGCTGCTGGACGAACGCCTGGTCCCTGATGACCGGAGACCCGAGCGGCATCGATGCCAGCGCGGACTCCGTGAGGACGTTGTAGCCGAGCGGCAGCCCGGCAGCCGCCTGCGAGGCGTTGTCCAAGATCTCCCGCTTGGTGCCGTTCGTCACGTAGTACCGCGCACCCACCGTGGTCCCGAGGACCGTCGTCATGAGCGGCCCGGTCTTGAATGCGGCCAGCTGTGCGTCGGTGAGCTGCATGTATCCCGTCGCGGCGCACGATCCGCCGTAATCCGCGACCAGGCCGCAGCTGGGGAACGGCAGCTTCAAGCCCGAGTCGAAGAAATAGATGCTGCCGTCGGTCCCCCGGAGAATCCGACCGGCGATGGGACCGGTGGTGAACTCGTCGAGATAAGACTGCGAAACGTATCCGACCGCGCCCAACGGGGAGAGCGCCGTCAGCAGGTTGATATCGGCGATCGGATACTTCATGGTCCCGGCGACCACGTAGACCGTTCCGTTCGTCGCCGTGCGGAGAAGGCTGGACGGTCCCGTGGTCGAGCCGAACCAATCGGTGAAGATCCGCCAGAAGTTGCGGTTCCCGTAGGAGCTGCACCCGTCCCCGGTTCCGTACAGGTTGGCCAGGGCTGCCGCGTTCGGGACGTACGGCGTGTAGTTGTACAGTCCGGCTGTGGCCTGGTTCTGGATGAACACGGCGCTCGTCCCGCAGGAGGCGGTCGGATTCAGACGGATGTTGTTGACCCGGCCGGCGATGTGGTTCCAGCTCAACGGAGTCGCCGCATACCGTTTGAACTGGAGCGCCGCGTTGTAGACCTGGTTGAAGAACCCGTAGTAGTTGGCATCGCACGCGGCCGTGTCCGGGCAACCGTAGCCCGTCGCGCTGCGGTACTGACCCGATTCGGGCCATGTGTCCGTCACGAGGCTCTGCTCCTTCTCGAGGAGCACGAGCAACGCCTTCTGGCTGATTCCGCAGGCGGACCCCACCTTGGCGATGATGGTCGCCGCGGACTCGGTGCCCTGACTGACGTACGCGGCGCACCGACCGTCGACGGCGGCCTTCGAGGGAACCGCCTGCGTAAACGACTTGAGGCAGGTGTAGCCGGCTCGACAGGTGGGAACCTTGTTGGAGAGGAATGCCTGCACCTCCGCCGCGCTCATCGCTCCGCCGTCGAAGAACATCGCGTCGCTGATGATGTTGCCCGGATCGAACAGCCTGCTATCAGCAGCCTGCGCCGGCGCCGGTGCCGGTGAGACCGTGGCGGCGACAGACACACTGAGAACGGACGCCACCAGGGAGCCGATCACGACGAGGACGATGCTCTTCGAGCGCACTAGGGCACCTCCAGGGTCTGCGGCTGGGAACGGAACGTCCCCCGAGCCGATGTGTACGTGAGCGTGACCGTCCACGTTCCCCGATCGAAGTCACCGATTTCGGGCTGCACCGCGCCGCACGCCGTCGACGAGCGATCTGCCGTGGCGCTGTGATCGACGGTCACGGTCTGGGCGTTCTCATTGCTGAAGGCGAACGCACACGTGCCTCCGTCTTCGACGACTCCCTGAACGTAACCGGACGCCGTCACATGCTGTCCATCGACATCGACGGCCGCCACGACGATCACAGGCTCGATGGTGACCGAGGGAGACGGGGACGTCGTCGACTTTCCCGGCGGTTGGGCGTCATTCGACGTCGCCACGGGCTTCGGGGCCGACGTGCATCCGGCGAGAACGCATGCGGCGAGAAGGACCACGATGGTGGCGAGCGGCCGTGCGGCTCGTGACTTCACGGTGCGATCCTGACGGTCGGGGCGGGGGCGACCCATCAAGCCTATAGAGGCTCGCGGGATTTGTCCCCCGGAACCGGTGCTCCCCCGTCCCCCCATTGAAGGCACGTAGCCACCCAATTGCGGGGGTGACGGGCGCGGCAGCAAGCCGCGCGTACCCCGTTGTATTAGTGTTCGTCGCATATCGACTACGGAACGGGGATCCCCATGCGCTCCATCTCGCGGACGCTCATGGCTGGTGCAGCAGGTGTCGCACTGCTGACCTCCATCGTGCTCTCGGCACCCGGTGCCAGTGCGAGCCCGGATCCCGGCTCGCTCGCGACGCCCGACCCGGCATCGACTGCCGTGCCGACTCCATCCCCGGCCGCGACAGAGCCCGCGCCCGCAACCACACCGACCCCGAGTCCCGCGACCCCTCAGCAGTCCACCGACGGCTCGAGCCCTGCGCCTGCGCCGGAGGGCGACGGCCTGACAGCCGACCCGTCCATGACGGAGATGAATCAAGCCCGGAACCACAGCATGGGCTCCACCGTTGCGATCAACGAACCGGTCGCCGCGGCCCCCCCGAGCAAATTCCGCGCATTCGCCGCGGCCTCTCCTCCGGGGATCCCGGGCCTGGACGTCAGCGGCTGGCAGGTGCTGAACGCGTCGAACTGGGCGACCATCGCCGCGAACGGCGCGCGCTTCGCCTACGTGAAGGCGACAGAGAGCACGGACTACGTCAGCAGTCAGTTCCCCGAGCAATACACCGACTCGTACAACGCAGGCCTGCTCCACGGCGCCTACCACTTCGCAACACCCAACACGTCGAGCGGCGCGGCTCAGGCCAACTGGTTCCTGGCTCACGGCGGCCAGGGCACGGCCGACGGGCGAACCATGCCGCCGCTGCTCGATATCGAGTACAACCCCTACGGCGCGACGTGCTACGGGCTTTCGCAGCAGGCGATGGTGTCCTGGATCTACGACTTCTCGCAGACCATCCAGGCCCGCACCGGCCGCCTGCCTGCGATCTACTCCACGACCAACTGGTGGATCCAGTGCACGGGCAACAGCGCGGCGTTCGCGGCCAATCCGCTTTTCATCGCGCGGTATCCGAACAACATCGCCGAGGGCGCAGGCACGCTTCCAGCGGGCTGGCCCTCGTACACCCTGTGGCAGTATGCGAGCTCGGGCATCTTCCCCGGAGACCAGGACGTCTTCAACGGCACGGAGCGCGACCTTCAGACGTTCGGTCTGAGTTCGAGTCTCGTCCGAACGGTCGCGAACGCCTCCGTCTATTTGATCTCCGGAGTCAACAAGTACCCGGTCACGAACTTCGCCATCCTCACGGCGCTCGCCCCCCTCGGGCAAGTCGGGTTCGTCTCACAGAGCTACCTCGACCAGTTGTCCACGAAACAGGCCGCCGGCCGCGTCATCCGCGGACCTGACGGCTCGATCTACTTCTACGACTCCGGGATCAAGCTCCCGTTCTCCTCCTGCGGTATGGTCACCGACTATGGCGGCTCCTGCGACCCCTCGGGCTACGTTCAGCTGACGTCCACCCAGACGGCGGCCTTCGTCACCGGTCCCGGTGTCACTCCGCTCATGACGTCGGCCGGCGGACCGCTCTACTACATCGGCGGCGGCACGAAGCGCGAGGTGCTCGACTCCACGTCGCTCGCCCAGGCGGGCCTGGCAGGAGCCGCGAACAGCCTCTCTGCAGCGGCGGTGTCGTATCTCCCGACGAAGGTCCCGATCGTGAGGGACAACGTGTTCGCGATGAAAGCGGGGACGTCGACGGGCGTTCTCCTGCTTGCGGGCAAGGCCTCCCCCATCGACCCCAGCGCAGCCTCTCTCGCCGGACTGCCGTCGATCGCGGCGGGCACGCTCCAGCCAGAGAGCATCGCGCAACTGCCAGCCGGAAGCGCGTTCACCGGCTCCTACCGCTCGGCGCAGGACTCGAGCATCACGGTGGTCGGGTCCGACGGCCTGCACCCCTGGGCACAGGGCGTGGGCGGTGCCGCCTTCCCCGCCCTCACCGTCCCCGCATCGATCCTCGGCTCATACCGTACGGCCTCCCCCATTCAGGCCGGCTCGGCGATCATGTCGACGGCGAACGGGACGGTGTATCTCGTCATGCCGAACAACATCCGGCCGATCAGCTCGTGGAACGCGCTGCTGGCGCTCTCCCCGGGCAGGACCCCCGTGATCACCGTTGTACCGCAGTCGGTCATCGCGTCGCTCCCGACCGGTCCCGTGGCCCTGGAATCCGGGACCCTCGTCAGAAACGCCAGCAGCGCCACGGTCTACCTCGTCAACGGAGTGACCAGCAAGATCCCGTTCTCGACCTTCGACCCGGCGATCGAGGCGGGATTCTCGGCCTTCACGTTCACGACGGATGATCGGCTCGCAGCGTACCCCACGTCGTCGCAGCTGCTCGGCTTCGGCCTCCAGTGCGGCAGCCAGAAGTACGTCAGCGCGGGCGGCTCGATCCACGCGCTCACGTCGACGACGAGCCCCCTGTATCCGTTCAGCTTCGTCCAGCTCGACAGCTTCACCTGCGACCTGGCGAAGAAGGGCGCTGATGCGACAGCATTCATCCGGACACCGGACGGTTCCATCTACTATCTGAGCGGCGGCACGAAGCATCCCATCACGTCACTCGCGCGATTCTCGGAGCTGGCCCAGGGACAGTCCTATCTCAACGTCGTGAACGCTTTCGCAGCCGCGATCCCCACGGGAGACAAGGCGTAGCCGGCTCGGCCGGCGTCGGCCCTCGGCAAACTCCCGGGTGGCTCGGCGTTAGACTCTCTTCGTGCTCGGGGTGTCCCGTCGCACCCCGTGTATCCGTCCCATCCGAGGTAGAGCAATGACATCACCCGTCGATGCGGAGACGCGCGCCGCGGTCATCGAGACCCTTCCCATGGAGCACGTCGGGCAGAAGTCCGGCTTCATCCGTGGATCGCGACGTTCGATCGCCGACGTCTGGGCGCACCGCGAGCTTCTCGGCCTGCTCGTCAGGCGAGAGCTCAAGGCGAGGTACAAGGACAGCTCGCTCGGCATCGTCTGGAGCCTGTTCCGACCGCTCGCGCAGCTGCTCATCTACTACTTCGCGATCGGCCAGATCCTCGGAGCCGCGCGTGCGACGCCGGACTTCGCGATCTTCGTGTTCATCGGACTGACGATGTGGGGGCTGTTCGCAGAGATCATCTCGGGCAGCACGACAGCGATCCTCGCCAACGCCGGGTTGGTCAAGAAGGTGTACCTCCCGCGCGAGATCTTCCCACTCAGCGCCATCGGCGGAGCCCTCTTCAACTTCCTCGTCCAGCTGGTCGTGCTGGCGATCGCGATCGTCCTCCTCGCGACCGCCCCCTTCGGCTGGAACCTCACCGTGCTGCTCGCGCCGCTCGCGGTCGTGACCCTCGTGGTGTTCGCCACCGCCATCGGCCTTTTCCTTTCCGCCGTCAACGTCTACCTGAGGGACACGCAGCACCTGGTCGAGATCGCGATCGTGATCCTCTTCTGGGCGTCGCCGATCGTCTACTCGTTCACGTTTGTCCACAAGTACCTCCAAGGCAACTGGCTCGAGCAGCTCTACCTCGCCAACCCGGTGACGGTGGCCGTCATCGCCATGCAGAAGGCGCTTTGGGGAGCGGGAACGACGGCGACCGGACCGATGGCGCAGGTGTGGCCGAACGACCTCGGATTGCGCCTCATCATCACCCTCGCCGTGAGCCTCGTCCTGCTGTGGCTCTCCCAGCGCGTGTTCTCGCGCCTGCAGGGCAATTTCGCACAGGAGCTCTGAACATGTCGACGCCCATGCCTTCCCTCGTCTCCGTCTCGAACGTCTCGAAGCGCTTCGTCCTGCACAAGGACAAGTCGCTCAAGGAACGCATCGTCAACTTCGGCGCGTCCCGGCGGCACCGCGACGACTTCTGGGCACTCCGTGACGTGTCGCTCGACATCCCCGTCGGCAGCACCGTCGGTCTCGTCGGCCACAACGGCTCCGGAAAGAGCACGCTCCTCAAGGTCGTCGGCGGCATCATCCAGCCGACCACCGGCTCCGTCGCGCGGCGCGGCCGGATGGCCGCCCTCCTCGAACTGGGTGCGGGCTTCCATCCGGACCTGACCGGTCGCGAGAACGTCTACCTCAACGCCGCCATCCTGGGCCTCACCCGCAAGGAGACGGATCGGTACTTCGACGAGATCGTGGACTTCTCCGGCATCGAGTCGTTCATCGATACCCAGGTCAAGTTCTACAGCTCGGGCATGTATGTCCGTCTCGCCTTCGCCGTCGCCGTCCACGTCGACCCCGACCTTCTCCTGGTGGATGAGGTGCTCGCCGTCGGAGATGAGCCGTTCCAGCGAAAGTGCATGGACAAGATCGAGGAGTTCCAACGTCAGGGACGCACGATCGTGCTGGTGAGCCACTCGGCCGAGCAGGTCGGGCGCCTCTGCGACCGGGTCGTCGTACTGAACCACGGGAACATGATCTTCGACGGCGACCCCGCGGACGGGCTCCGCGTGCTGCGCTTCGGCTTCGAGCAGGAACGGCTGGAGCACGAGCGCACCCACGGCGGCCAGCTCGCGGCTGAGCCCGAGGCGAGGATCGTCGGTATCGAGGTGGCTTCGGCCCAGGTCGATGACGATCGGATCATCGTCAAGGCGGCCAGTGACCTCACTCTGCGCTACCGATACTCCCTCACTCATCCTCAGCAGCCGCTGGTCGCGGGGATCGCGATCGAGACGTCGACGGGCCAGCCGGTCTATGGGTTGAACACGAAGATGCTCGACATCGACCTGCCGACGACCGTCGGCGAGCACGCGGTGGAGTTCTCCTTCCCACGCCACACGCTCGGCTCTGGCAACTACATCGTCCGAGGCAGCCTGGAGGAGAAGTCGGGCAGGTCTCTCGACCGTCTCAACCCCGCCACGCTCTTCGAGGTGGACGAACCGCAGCACGGATCCGGTTTGATCCGTCTGGACGTCCGGGTTTCCGTCGACGAGTCGGTCTCAGAGATCTGACCGCTCGTCGGTTTGGTCCGTCGATCAGAGCTGGGAGCGCACCCAGGCCCATTGGTTCGCGATGCCCTCCTCCAGCGAGGTTCGGGGCTCCCAGCCCAAGGCAGCACGCGCGAGTGCACTCGACCCGCCCGTGCGGAAGACGTCGCCACGGACGGCGGTCTCGTACCGTACGTCGACGGTCTCTCCGGTGATGTCGCCGATCACGCCCAGCACCTCGTTGACCGAGACGCTCGACCCGCCCGAGAGGTTCATCACCCGGGGAAGCTCCCCCGCCGCGTCCACGGCCCCGACCAGAGCTGTCACGATGTCGCCGACGTAGGTGAAGTCCCGGATCTGCTCTCCCGTGCCGAACACCCGGATCGGCTCCCGCTGTGCGACGGCGCGAAGGAATCGGGTGAAGGCCATATCGGGCCGCTGGCCCGGACCGTAGACGGTGAAGAATCGAAATGCCACGGTGTCGAGACCGTCGTTGGCCCGGTAGAGGTGGACGAGATGCTCGCCGGCGAGTTTCGTCACGCCATAAGGACTGTACGGCGCCGGCGTCACATCTTCGGTCGTCGGATAGGTTTCAGCCTGTCCGTACACCGAGGACGACGACGCATAGATCACACGGACGCCTGCGACGGACTTGGCCGCTTCCAGGAGCCGCTGGGTCGCCGAGATGTTGGCGTGGGTGTAAGCCCCGAACTTGTCGCCCCATGACCCTCTCACGCCGGGCTGACCCGCGAGATGGACCGCCGCGCGCACGTCGAGAGCTCGCAACGAGTCCTCGTCGATGTCGGCGACGTCTCCTTCGATGAACTCGAAGGAGGGGGACGCGAGGGCCGAAAGGTTCGCCCTCTTGATCGCGGGGTCGTAGTACTCCGTGAGGGAGTCGATCCCGACGACCTCATCCCCTCGTGCGACCAGAGCTCGGACGAGGTTGCTGCCAATGAAGCCGGCGGCGCCGGTGACGAGGACCCTAATCGGTCGACCCCCCTGATCTGATGCTGCGGATGCGTCCGCCGACCGCCCGGACGGGACGCGAGAGACGCCAGGAGAAGCTCGCGGTCATCGCTTCGATCCGCGCATCGGCCTCCGCGGCGCGTGCTTCCGCGTGCTGCAAGTGCAGTTCGGCCTCCTGAACGCGCCCGAGGGCCTCCTCAGCCTGTCGTTCGGCTTCTACGGCGTCGGCATCCCGCTCGTCCGCCCGCCGCACCTGGAACGCGAGTTCGCGCTCCAGTCGGGCGACCTCGGCGAGCAGCGGCCCGGTCCGGCGGCCTGTGATCACGCTCATCGCCGCACGGCGTTTCACGTCGACGGGCCACCGATGCCACGGCGACGCGTTGTTGTCCTCCTCGATGGCCTTCACCCGGGCCGGCCCCAGCGCGAAGGCGACGTTCGCCGACAGCTGGTCGCGTCGCGAGTACCGCAGCACGTGATCGAACCAGATGCCCATGGTGGCGGTGACCTCGGGCGTCCACCGGCGGGCGAGCATGCCGTTCCAATACGGATGCTCGTCCATCACGTCCGGATACGCCTCTGCGTAGTGCAGCAGCTGCTCGTTGACGCGAGCCGCGTCGTCGTAGTTGAGGCGCACGATCTCGTCGAACTCGTCGATGACGCGATCACGCCAGCTGTGGCGCGAGACCGCGAAGTCGGCATCGCCCAGCCACTGCTCGAGGATCACGTCCGGCGTGACCTCCAACTGAACCGAGTTGTCGATGTAGAGGGTCTCATCGAATCCGTCCAGCAGCTCGTGTCCGCGGATCTTGAAATAGCGCTGACTCCGCACCAGATCGAAGGGGAAAGGCAACTCCACTTTCACGATCGTCCAGGTGTCGCTGACGAGATCGTCGCGATCGGTGAAGCAGAAGAACGGGGTGTCCGTCTCGCGTGCGACATGCTGCTCGCTGATGTCCTCGTACTCGCCGAGGAGGGCGGTGTAGACCGCGCGGCGGGGAGCCATTGATCTTCTTTCGTCGGGTGGGGGACCGCGCATCATCGTCGAAGCACGGCACGGAAAGTCCCATCGATTCTATCGGGCTAGACTCGGACCCATGTTCCGGCGCGTGCGAGACATCCATTTCGTGTTCGCCCCTCAGTACGCGGACGCCGGCTCGACGGTCATGCGCGGCCAACAGCTCTCCGTACTCGCGTCGCGCGCCCTTGGACGGCGCGCACGGGTGTCGTACAGCCCGCTGGACTCGCCCTTCCGTAACTCGACCCTGTTCCTGACGAAGAACGCGCTGAAGGTGGCTTCGGCCGAGCGACTGGACGACCTGGTCCGCCGGGGCAACCGGCTGCTGTTCGATGTGGTCGACGAGGCTGCGCCGCCGACCTCGGGGTTCGCAGACGCTCTTGTGGCCGCCTCCATCACCGCGTTCGTCGATCTCCAGCGCCAGTTCCCCGCCATCGAGGTGGTGCTGGTCAATCATCACGTGGACCCGAGGCTCGCTGCGGCCGCGGCAGGCGATCGACCGCGGGACCGCTTGCGCACGGCCTACTTCGGCGAACTCGTCAACGCTGTTCTCACACCGCGGATCGAGGAACGCGTCACCCCGGTGCTGGTGGACACCTCCCAGCAGGATCCCGCGTGGCTGGACGCCTTACGCGAATTCAACCTCCACTACGCGGTTCGGAGATTCCGGGGCGCGGATGTGCACAAGCCGTTCCTCAAAGGGTTCACCGCCGCGCACGCGGGGTGCAACCTCCTGATCCAACGATCGCAGGTGGAGGCCGTCCACTGGCTCGGCGACGACTACCCGTACCTCCTCGACGGCGATCCCGGCGAAGCGGAGATCGTCGCCGCGCTCGAGCACCTTGAAGAGGATTTCGGCTCCCCGGAGTGGGAGCGGGGGCTGGGCATCATGCGTGGCATCCGAGCCAGAACCGAGGATCGTCGGATCGCCGGCGAAGTGGCGAGAATTCTGATCTGATCGACGACTAGCTCGGGTCTTTCCTCGAGTGCTCCAGCGAGCCGGCGCGCACCGCATCCTCATCGTTCACGTCGATGAGGGTCGAGTCCCGGTAGCTGCGCCACTTCACGACCTGATAGCGAGGGTTGAACGCGAGCCAGTAGAGCTTGCGCTTCCACGAGAAGTCCCCATCGCGGAGGATGCGCAGCGTGTCCCCCACGATTCCACGCGCGGTGAGCCGGATCATCTGCTTCTTCGAGAGTTCCGGGATGGGGAATCCGATCTGCCGCAGACCGACCGTCTCGTCGAAGACGCGGAGCTTGTACTCGGCCAGCGTGAGATCGTTCGAGTGCTCGACGGCAGCGCGGCCCGCATACGCCTTGCGATAGCCCGCGTCCAGCAGATCCCTGCCGAAAAGCTGGTCCTCGGCGTAGCGGACGTCCCGGTACGGCACTACGTCGACGAGGAAGTCGCGCCGAGCGGCGGAATTGACGTCCGAGTAGAAGCTCATGGCGCCGAGGACGCCCTCGTCCTGCGCGAAATCGTCCTTGTAGAACACCGTCGTGCCGAAGTCGGGCCCGAAGCCGGCGAAGACGCCGCGGATCTCGTACTTGAGAAGGGGGAAGCAACCCGGACGCGGCACCTGCTTGCCCATGACGGCGACGACTTTCTCATCGAGCGCGAACGGCGCCAGCAACTCCCTCAGCCACGACTCCGACGCGGGGATGGCATCGTGCGTGAGATAGGCGATGTACTCGCCCTTGGCGAGTCGGGCAGCGAGGTTGCGGGTCCGACCGTGGCCGAATTCGCTGTTCGGGATCTGCTCGAGCACGACCTCCGGGAACGAGCGAACGATGTCGAGAGTCGAATCCGTCGATCCGGAGTCGATCACGAGAACCTCGACGGTGCCCGCGAAGTCCTGCCGTCGGATCATCTCCAGGATGCGCCGCAGGTACGTCTCTCCGTTGTAGGTGAGGATCGCGATCGTCACGTCCACGTCCGCCGCCTCAGTCATTCTGTCTCCGGATCTCCTCGAATGTGCGTTCCACTCCCTCGTACAAGCCGGTCGCGGGCGACAACGCCCCGAACTCGGCCACGTACCTCGACGTGTCCAGGACGACCCTGTCGACGAAGGTCGGGGGCGCCGGACGCACGTCGATCGCGAAGTCCTCGCCGGTGACCTGGCGCAGGACGTCGAGGATCTGCGCGACCGACGAACCGATCCCGCTGCCCATGTTGTACAGACGGTGTTCCCCGAGGTCTCGGACCAGGGGCATGATCATCCGGACGAGGTCCTCGACGTAGATGTAATCCCGGACCATGCCGCCGTCGCCGAACTGCACGACGGGTTCGCCGTTGGCGATCCGGCGGAGGGCGATCGGGATGAGCCCCTGCTTGCGGTTCGGGTGCTGCCTCGTCCCGTAGGGATTGGAGATCCGCAGGATCGTGTAGTCCAGCCCGTGCGTGAGCCGGAAGTACTCGAGGTAGTGCTCGATGGTCAGCTTGCCGATCCCGTACGGCGACACGGGGAGGGCCCGGTCGGACTCGGCGTACTCGGTGCGTCCCTGGTCGCCGTAGATGGCTCCGCCGGTCGACGCGTAGAAGATCCTCTCGACTCCCGCGCTCGCACAGCTCTCCAGGAGTTCGACCGTCTGGGCGACATTGGTCCGGATGTCGAGCGTCGGGTCACCCGCCGCTGTGGCCGGGGTGGTGGTCGAGAGGAAGTGGAAGACGAATCTCTGCCCGGCGACCGCGTCGTCGAGGTCGGACCGGCTGAGGAAGTCGCCGGCGAGGACCCGGGGAGACGCGGCGTCGAAGGACGGCCTGCTCGAGAACCGGTCGAACGCGGTGATGTCGAAGCCCTCGAGGGCGAGCGCGTCGACGAGGTGCGAACCGAGGAAACCGTTCGCGCCGATCACGGCCGCCTTATCCATGCATCGCCCGTTCGAAGGCGGCGACGAACGCGCGTCCGGAGTCCTCCCACGTCGTCGAGGCCACAGACTCGGAGATCGTCTTGGCATACTCGGGCGCGTCCGGGCGGTCGACGACCTCGGCGAGCGTCCGCGCGATCGCGAGCGGCGACGCGGGCACGTACTCGATGTACGGGTTGTCGGAGACCATGCGGTTGTTCGGGCCGTCGTTGACGACCGGGACCACACCGCTCGCCAGGAGCTCGAGCGGCAGGAGGGACATGTTGGACAGTGAGAGGACGAGGCCGGCCGCACAGCGGTTGTAGACGGCGTTGAGCTCGCTGAGCTGCAGGCTCGAGAGGTTGTTGTACTCGAAGGGGATCTCCCAGTTGGAGACGTCCCACCCGGCGAGGTTGATGGTCACGTCGGGACGCATCCGTGCGAAGTCCGCCAGCGCGATGAGGCCGAACTCGAATGCCCGGCGCGGCGTCACGGGGCGGGCGTAGAAGAAGATCTCGTTGCGCCGCCCGGTGTTCTCGTAACGATAGAGCGAGCGGTCGACCGAGAAGTCGAAATGGTCGGTGACCATGCCGAACTCGGTGTTGAGTTTGTGCGACAGCCACCCGCCAGCGGTGATCCCGTGATAGCCGAAACGATAGGTGTTCTCGGCGAGAAGGGCCTCGGAACCGAGCGGGTAGAACAGGGGCTCGTAGTCCTGCACGAAGTAGAAGCGCCGGGCGCGGCTCTCGTCGAGGAACGCCGGGTAGGCGGTCTCCCAGCCGGTGGCGAAGATCGCGTCGGTGTCGTCCGCGACGCCGCGCGCGCGATCCCAGACCTGGAGGGTTCCATCGAGCTTCGGGTAGGCCTCGGACGCTCCGAGCATGTCGCGCACGACCTGAAGATCGACCGCCACCTCGCCCGCGTGGTAAAGGTAGATGTCGCAGCGGTGCCCGGCCTGCTCGGCGAACTTGATGAAGCGGAAGAGGTTCTGGTGCCCTCCGCTCTCCTTGCCGGGAGGGGACATGATCCAGGCGATCCGCGACGGACGATCCGCGACCGTGATGGGATCGGTGATCCGCTCCGGCAGCTGGGTCCAGTCCACGGCCGCCGCGTCAGCGATGTCGACCAGCAGGCGCGGCTTCTGCGCCCCGGTCACCCGCCCGACCTTCGACCGGAGATAGCCGAACGTCGCGCGCGGGCCGTGGTTCTTGAACATGAGGAAGCCGGTCCGCGCCTTGCGGACGATGACCCGCGGGCCCCGTTCGATGGCTCGAGAGAACAGTTTGCCTACAGATGCCACGTCGTTTTCGTCTTCCTCGGTATCGCTCATACATCACCACTCGGGGCCGAACTGCCGACCGCAATCTTGCCACACCTCCTTGAGAGCATCCCCTCAGGAGTCATCAAGTATGCTCGTCGGGTGCTCCGCTCACCCGCAACGATGGCCGTCGTGACCGTCAGCTACAACTCCAGCGGGCAACTCGACCCCTTCCTCAGCTCGCTCCAGCGCGAGATCGATGCCGGCGTGCACGTGGTCATCGCCGACAACTGCTCGGCAGACCTGGCCGAGACCCGGCGGATCGCGGACGCTCATGGTGCACAGGTGCTGGCTCTGGATGGAAACCTCGGCTACGGCGGGGCGATCAACCGGGCGGTGGCCTCCCTCCCCCGCGACGTCGACGCCGTCCTCATCTGCAACCCTGATGTCCTCGTAGGCGACGACGCCATCGCGGCCCTGCGCGAGCGGCTCGACAGCGACACCGGCATCGGAGCTGTGGGCCCGCGCATCCTGAACGAGGACGGCTCCCTCTATCCGTCGGCTCGCCGCATCCCTTCACTCCGGACGGGGGTCGGACACGCCCTTTTCGTCCGCGTGTGGCCCGCCAACCCGTGGACGCGCTCCTATCGTTCCGAGAACGAGGTCAGTGCGCGCGACGTCGGTTGGCTCTCCGGAGCATGCCTGCTCGTGCGGCGCTCCGCCTTCGACCGTCTCGAGGGATTCGATGAGGGGTACTTCATGTACTTCGAGGACGTCGACCTCGGTTACCGGATCGGCAAGGCCGGTTACCGCAACCGGTACGAGCCCGGGGCTTCCGTCATCCACGTCGGCGGCCTGTCCACGCAGTCGGAATCGCGCAAGATGCTTCGCGTCCATCACGCGAGCGCATATCGCTTCCTGGCGAACAAGTACCGCGGCCCGTGGCTCGCCCCGGTCCGCGTGGTCCTGCGGGCCGCACTCGCCGCACGGGCGTGGCTGCTGACCCGCAGGCCCTGACCGGGCTCAGGACTCCAGCAGGCGGCGAAGGTAGGCGCCGTACCCGCTCTTCACCAGCGGCGCGGCCAGTGCTTCGAGCTGAGCGTCGTCCACCCAGCCGGCACGCCAGGCGATCTCCTCGATGCAGCCGATCTTGAACCCCTGGCGGTCCTCGATGACCCGGACGTACTCCGAGGCCTGCATCATCGATTCGAACGTCCCCGTGTCGAGCCACGCGGTGCCACGATCGAGCACCTGCACCTGCAGGGCTCCCGCCTCGAGATACCGCTCGTTGACAGTGGAGATCTCGAGCTCGCCGCGCGCGCTCGGCTCGATGGTCTTGGCGATGTCTACCACGGAATTGTCGTAGAAGTAGAGACCGGGGACCGCGTACTTGCTCTTCGGGTGGGTCGGCTTCTCCTCGATCGAGAGTGCCTTGAAGTCGTCATCGAACTCGACGACGCCGTAGGAGGTCGGGTTGCTCACTTGATAGGCGAAGATGACGGCGCCGTCGACGTCGTTGTGCGCCTGGAGCGACGAGCCGAGGCCCGTCCCGTGGAAGATGTTGTCCCCGAGGACGAGAGCGACCGACTCGTCGCCGATGAACTCCTCCCCGATGATGAACGCCTGGGCGAGGCCGTCCGGCGACGGCTGGACGGCGTACTCGATCCGGATCCCCAGATGAGAGCCGTCGCCGAGCAGTGCGCGGAACTGGTCGTTGTACTCGGGCGTCGTGATGATGAGGATCTCATTGATCCCGGCCATCATCAGGGTCGACAGGGGGTAGTACACCATCGGCTTGTCGTAGATCGGCATCAGCTGCTTCGAGATGCCCTTGGTGATGGGCCACAGCCGCGTGCCGGAGCCGCCGGCCAGGATGATTCCGCGCATGTCTCTGGTCGTTCCTTACTTCTCGTCGAGCGACGCGTAGAAAGCACGCGCAGCGTCCCAGGTCGGGAGGAGGCCGCTGTCGCGGGCCTCCAGGAGGCCGGGTGCCTCGGTGTCCTTCGGCGACAGCAGAGGCTCCCCCGCTTCCGGGGGGAATACCAGCGCGATGTCGGGGTCGAGCGGATTAATGCCGTGCTCGCGAGCCGGGTTGTACGTATCGGACACCAGGTAGCTCACGGTGGCACCCTCGGTCAGCGCCACGAAGCAGTGCCCCAGGCCTTCGGCGACATAGACGGCGCGCCGGTCGACGTCGTCGAGCAGTACGGTGTCCCACTGGCCGAAGGTCGGCGATCCGACACGGATGTCGATGATGAAATCGAGGACGGCACCGTGCGGGGCCATCACGTACTTGGCCTGGCTCGGCGGGATGTCGGCGAAGTGGATGCCGCGCACCGACCCGCGTCTCGACACCGAGAGGTTGCCCTGGCGCAGGTCCAGCCGATGACCGACCGCCTCTTCGAGGCGGTCGAAGCGATACCACTCGGTGAACATGCCGCGGTCGTCGGCGTGCTGCTTCGGAGTGATCTCGTAGGCGTCGGGAATCGAAAGTTCGCGGATCTGCACCCCGGGAGTCTACCAATCAGGCCCGCACGGTAGACTCCTGCACGGTTCATCGACAGAAAGCACCCATCTCTCCCATGAAGATTCTCGTCACCGGCGGCGCCGGATTCATCGGCTCCAACTTCGTCCGTCGCACGCTTCAGGACGCCTACCCGGGCCTCGAGGGCGCCGAGGTCGTCGTGCTCGACGCGCTGACGTACTCCGGCAACCTCGCGAACCTCGCCCCCGTCGCGGACTCCCCGCGCTACACCTTCGTCAAGGGCGACATCCGCGACGGCGCGCTGCTGGACCAGCTCTTCCCGACGGTGGACGCCGTCGTCCACTTCGCGGCCGAGTCGCACGTCGACCGCTCGGTGCGCGACGCGTCGATCTTCGTCGAGACGAACGTGCTCGGCACGCAGCAGCTGCTCGACGCGGCCCTGCGCAACGACCTCAAGCGCTTCGTGCACGTCTCGACCGACGAGGTCTACGGCTCGATCGCCGAGGGCTCGTGGGCCGAGGACCGCCCGCTCGAGCCGAACTCGCCATACTCCGCGTCGAAGGCCGGCAGCGACCTCCTCGCCCGCAGCTACTTCCGCACCCACGGCCTGAACCTGTCGATCACGCGCTGCTCGAACAACTACGGCCCGTACCACTTCCCCGAGAAGGTCATCCCACTGTTCGTCACCAACCTCATCGACGACAAGCACGTCCCGCTCTACGGCGAGGGCAACAACATCCGCGACTGGCTGCACGTCGACGACCACACCCGCGGCATCGCGATGGTGCTCGTGGGCGGCCGCGCCGGCGAGATCTACAACATCGGCGGCGGCACCGAGCTCACCAACAAGGAGCTCACCCAGCTGCTGCTCGACGCGACCGGGAAGGACTGGTCGTACGTCGACCGCGTCGCCGACCGCCTCGGCCACGACCTCCGCTACTCGGTGGACATCTCGAAGATCCGCGACGAGCTCGGCTACGAGCCGCAGGTCCCGTTCCAGCAGGGCCTCGCGGACGTCGTGCAGTGGTACCGCGACAACCGCGCCTGGTGGGAGCCGCTCAAGGCCCGCGCCGCACTGGACGCCTGAGCGCCGACGCCATGACGCGCTATCTCATCGCCGGGGCCCGCGGCATGCTCGGCCAGGACCTGCAGCGCGCGCTGGAGGGCCGCGATGTGACGGCCCTCGGGCGCGCCGACCTCGATGTGACCGACCGGGACGCCGTGCTGGCGGCCGTGGCCGGGCACGACGTCGTGATCAACGCCTCCGCCTACACGAAGGTCGACGACGCGGAGACGCACGAGGACGAGGCCTACGCGATCAACGCGACCGGCACCGAGAACCTCGCCGTCGCCGCCGAGCACCACGGGGCGAGGTTCGTCACCGTGTCGACCGACTACGTCTTCGACGGGCAGGCGACCGAGCCGTACGCGGAGGACACCCCGCGCGATCCGCTCAACGCCTACGGCCGCACCAAGGCCGCCGGCGAGGAGCTCGCGCTGGCCGCCCACCCGGACGGCACCTACATCGTGCGCACGGCCTGGCTGTACGGCGCGGGCGGCCCGAACTTCGCCAAGACCATGGTGAAGCTCGCCGCCGTCCACGAGACCGTCAGCGTCGTGGCCGACCAGATCGGCCAGCCGACGTGGACGGGCGACCTCGCCGCGCAGATCGTCGCCCTCCTGGATGCGGACGCTCCCGCCGGCGTCTACCACGGCACGAACTCCGGTCGCGCGTCGTGGTTCGACTTCGCGAAAGGGGTCTTCAGCAGCGCCGGATTGAACCCTGATAGGGTCACACCGACCGACAGCTCGACCTTCGTGCGGCCCGCAGCACGACCTGCTTTCTCGGTGCTCGGTCACGAGGCCTGGCGTGCAGCCGGCCTCGAGCCCATGCGGGCGTGGGAGGCAGCATTGGCCGACGCAGCGCGTCACGGAGTCCTGGAGCAGAATGACAACCCTCAGGGTGGTGATCGATGAGCTGATCGGCGACGCTCCGGGCGGCGCACGCCGCTACACCGAGGAGCTCACCCGACAGCTGATCACGACCGCTCCCGCGGGTTGCGACGTCGTGGGCATCGTCTCCGCCGTCTCCGACGAGCAGCTCGACGACCTGCGGCTCCTCCTCCCGGGCCTGGCCGACATCACGCGGCTCCCGCTCGCCCACCGCGAGCTGACCGTCGCGTGGCAGTCCGGGGTGCGCCTCGGCGGCATCCACGGCATGGTCCACACACCGACCCTCCTCGCCCCGCTCCGCCGTCGACGCGCGGCCCACGAGGGCGACCAGGTCGCCGTCACCATCCACGACACCCTCGCGTGGACGCACCCCGAGTCCCTCGGCGCCGGTGCGGCCCTGTGGACGAAGGCGATGGCGAAGCGGGCGCGCAAACACGCCGACGCCGTGGTGGTGCCGACGCACGCCGTGGCCGCCCGTCTCTCCGACGAACTCGACTTCGGCGACCGGATCCGGGTCATCGGCGGCGCACCCGCCACCGCGCTGCGCCTCCCGCCCGACGCGGACGAGCGCGCCGCCCGGTTGGCGCTGCCGGAGCGCTACGCGCTCACCCTCGGCTCGATCATGCCGCGGAAGGGCGTCGCTCCCCTCATCCGCGCTGTCGCCCGCCCCGAAGCCCACGGCATCCCCCTCCTCATCGCGGGCCCCGATCGCTTCGGCGACGGCTCCGCCACGGGGATCGCCGCTGCCGCCGGGCTGCCGGAGGATCGCGTCCGTGCCCTCGGGCAGCTGGAGGACGCCGACCTCGCCGTGGTGCTCGACCGAGCGACGCTGTTCGTCTACCCGAGCCTCGCGGAGGGGTTCGGCCTGCCGATCGTCGAGGCGTTCAAGTTCGGCCTCCCGGTCATCCACTCCGACGACCCGGCGCTCGTGGAGGTCGCGGGAGGCGCGAGCCTCGTCGTGGAGCGCCCCTCCCCCGCCGACGCGGACGAGAGCGGCTACTCCGAGCGCCTCGCCGGTGCGATCGGTCGCGTGCTCGACGACGCCGCGCTCCGCGAGCGGCTGGGCGTGCTGGCATCGGACCGCGCCCGCGCGTTCAGCTGGCGCGACTCGGCGGAGCGGGTCTGGCAGCTGCACGCCGACCTCTAGACCGCCACCGCGTCTACCCGCGCTTCGCTGACTCCAAATCGCGCGTGGTGGGGGCCGGAGCCGCCTCGGCCGGGGCATCCTCGCGGCCGAACCAGGCGCGGTAGCGCTCCGAGGCCCAGGTTCCGACCGCCTTCGACCACAGGTGGCTGCGCTTCTCGATGAGCCAGGTGAACGCGATCGAGACCAGCACCGCCAGCGGGATGCCGAACAGCAGGGCCACGTACCAGGGCTCGGACGCGAAGAGGTAGGTGCTGAAGATCAGGATCGGCACGTGCACGAGGTACAGGCTGAACGAGATCGTTCCGGCGAACTGGAACGGCCGCGACTCGAACACCGCGCGCAGCGGCTTCCAGCCGAGGACCGCGACGACCAGCCCGGCCGCCGCGAGCGGCACGAGCCCCTTGAGCGCGTGCTCCAGCTCCGGGAGCTGCGTGACGCCCGGGCCGACCAGCCACGGGGCGATCATCAACAGCCCGCTGCCGACGGTCAGTGCCGCCCACAGCGGATGGCGGAACCAGCGCGCGTTGATGCGGTCGGCGACGTTGCGCACGGCGTCGAGACGCACGGCGATCACGGCGCCGACGAAGAAGGCGGGGAGGTACTCGAGCTCCGCGGAGCCGGCGCGCGCGCCGAGCCACGTCAGCGCGCAGGCCAGCGCGAGGCCGCCGATCCACCACTTGCGGACGGCGATGGCGGCCACGGCGAACACGGGCAGCGCGAGCGAGAACAGCAGCTCCCAGCGCAGCGACCAGAGCGGGTTGTTGATCTGCCCGTCGCCGCCGAGCAGATCGATCGCCTTGACGATGTACTCCCAGCTGAAGTTCGGCGTCGAGGAGTTGCTCAGCCACGTCCCCTTCGGCTGGGTCGAGACCTGCGGGATCGCGGCGACCCAGGCGGCCGCGAGCAGGACGGACGCCGTGACCGGCACCATCAGGCGCACCACACGGCGCGGGAAGTACGCGACCCAGTCGAAGCCGCGGTGACGGACCACGGGCAGGGTGACGACGAGTCCCGAGAGCACGAAGAAGACGATGACCGACTCCACGCCGGCGGTCGCGAACTTGAGGGGCGTGTAGCTGATCCACCACATCGCCGAGCCCACCGGAGCGTTGCCTCCGCCCGGTGCTCCGGGGAAATCGGGGTTGGTGTAGAGGGCGTGGTGGAACACGACGATGACCGCGGCGAGGCCCCGGAGTCCGTCCAGGGCCGTCAGCCGGGTGCTCGCCGGTCGGGTCGTTTTCTCTGCCACGCTTCCACCTGTACCCGTCATAGGCGGGCGACGCTACGGGGTTGCGCTGAGCGGTCCCTGTGACCTATTGAGGGGTCGGCTGGACGCGTTCCGCCTACTTCGCGGTCGGTTTCGGCGACGCCGGGGCGACCGCCTGCTGCACGAGCTGGTGGATCTGCGTATAGTCCGGATTCGTCGGGTCGATCGTGGGCGGCACGAGTTCGAGCTGGTCGACGGGGAGCTTGCGCGTCTTCATCCCGAGGTCGACGAAGTACCCGAGCATCGACTGCGGGATGTCCGTCTTCATCACCTGGGAGCCCGCCTTGGCGATCCCCTCGAACTTGCTGACCACGTTCACCGGGTTGACCTGCTTGAGGATGGCGTCCTGCAGCTGACGCTGCCGCGCCATCCGGTCGTAGTCGCTCGACCCGTGGCGCGCTCGGGCGTACCACTGGGCGTGGTAGCCGTCGAGATGGCGCTGACCGGGCTCGATCCATTCGACGACGCCGTTGAGGTCCTCGTCGCCGCCGATCGGGATGCGGTCCGTCACGGTGATGTCCACGCCACCCAGCGCGTCGACGAGATCGGCGAAGCCCTGCATGTCGATCAGCACGTAGTACTGGATGGTCAGCCCGGTCGCGCCCTCGAGCGCATCCCGCATCGCCTCGATCCCGGGCTCGCTCTTGTTCTTCGTCGCGTTCGGGTAGAGGTCCTTCTTGTAGGTTTCGACCTCGGTGTAGATGGAATTCAGCTGGCAGACGTCGACGTCGCAGCGGTCCTCGTAGCCGTAGCCGTCGGGGTAGAGCGCGTGGAGCGGCGAGTTCTGCGTGAACGGCACCGGGTTGAGATCGCGCGGGAGGCCGATGGTGACCGCCTTGCCGGTCGAGGCGTCGATGCTGACGACGGACATGCTGTCGGGGCGCAGGCCATCGCGATCGGGTCCGGCGTCGCCGCCCAGCAGCATGATGTTGTACCGGCCGTCGACCGGCGGCTCCGACGGGCCGGCCGAGAAGATGTCGCCCAGCGCGCCGCGGGCCGAGCCGGCCACGACGGAGGCGTAGCCGGCCGTTCCGGTCAGCCCGACGAGCACGACGACGGCGAAGGCGGCGATCAGCCCGCGCGCCCTCGAGGTCGTCTTGACCAGACGCACCAGCCGCAGCGTGTCGAGCGTGAGCACGACCCACAGCACGGCATAGAGGACGAGGACGATCTGCAGCACGGTCAGGCTGCCCGCCTGGGTGGCGACGGTGTAGATCGTCGCGGGCGCGACCAGGTACACGACGAGGGCGACGATCGCGAGCAGCCACAGCAGCCCGGTCGCGATGAGGCCGATCCGGCCGAGCCGCCGGTTGCCGGCGACGACCTGAGCCGATCCGGGCAGCAGGACGTTCATCAGGACGAGCCACCAGCCGCGCCTGGTCATGACGGGCGCGGAGGAGGCGTCCGGATGACGCAGCGGGCTGGTCGGGTTCATAGCTTCGCTTGCAGTGCCGCGTTCTTCTGCTCGACGCTGGCCTCCAGGTCGGCGGCGAAGCGCTCGAGCGCGGCCGTCAGCTCCGGGTCGGACGTGGCGAGGATCTTGACGGCGAGCAGGCCGGCGTTGCGCGCGCCGCCGATGGAGACGGTCGCGACGGGGACCCCGGCCGGCATCTGCACGATGGAGAGCAGGGAGTCGAGCCCGTCGAGGCGGGCGAGCGGGACGGGCACCCCGATGACCGGGAGGGTGGTCACGGCGGCCAGCATCCCGGGCAGATGTGCGGCGCCGCCCGCTCCCGCGATGATCACGCGGACACCACGGCCGGCGGCCGCCGTCCCGAAGTCGATCATCTTGACGGGGGTGCGGTGCGCGGAGACGACCTCGACCTCGTGGGCGACTCCGAACTCGGTGAGCAGGCGGGAGGCATCCTGCATCACGGACCAGTCCGAGTCGGAACCCATCACGACGGACACCAGGGGTTGGGGGTTCTCGGGCATGGCAATAATCGTACGGGCGGGTACCCCCGCGTCCGGGTTACGGCGCGCGCGAGTCGGACCGGGCGGGATCAGCCCTCGAAGTACGCCGCCGCGGCGCGGGCCCGGTACACGACGTCGTCGAGATCGTCGCCGCCGACCGTCACGTGACCGACCTTGCGGCCGGGTCGCGGCTCCTTGCCGTAGCCGTGGAACTTGGCCTCGGGATGCGCCGCGAGCGCAGCCGGATACCGGTCCTGGAGGGTGCCCTCGGCCGGCCCGCCGAGGATGTTGACCATCACGGACCACTCGTCGCGCGGCCGCGTCTCACCGAGGGGCAGGTCGAGCACGGCGCGCAGGTGCTGCTCGAACTGGCTCGTCACGGCGCCCTCGATCGACCAGTGGCCGCTGTTGTGCGGGCGCATGGCGAGCTCGTTGACGAGGATGCGGCCGTCGGTGGTCTCGAAGAGCTCGACCGCGAGCACGCCCGTGACGCCGAGCCCGTCGGCGATGCGGGTCGCGATGTCGGCGGCGGCCTCCGCCGTGCGTCCCGCCGCTCCCGGCGCCGGGGCGATCACCTCGGCGCAGACGCCGTCGCGCTGGACCGTCTCGACCACGGGCCAGACCGCGGAGTCGCCGGAGGGGCGCCGCGCGATCAGCTGGGCGAGCTCGCGACGGAAGGAGACCAGCTCCTCCACCAGCAGGGCGCCGCCACGGCCGTCCTCGGCCAGCGCGAGGAACCAGTCGTCGGCCTCGCTCGCCTCGGACACGACGCGGACGCCCTTGCCGTCGTAGCCGCCGCGGGCGGTCTTCACGACGGCGCGGCCACCGTGGTCGGCGAGGAACGCCGCGAGCTCGTCGGCCGACTCCACCGCGGCCCAATCGGGCACCGGCAGCCCCAGCTCGCTGAGCTTGGCGCGCATCTGGATCTTGTCCTGGGCGTAGAGCAGCGCGTCGGGTCCGGGATGGACGGGGATCCCGCGCGACACCAGCTCACGCAGGATCGCCGGTGGGACGTGCTCGTGGTCGAAGGTGATGACGTCGACGGTCTCGGCGAACGCGAGGACCGTGTCCAGGTCGCGGTAGTCGCCCACACCCGTCGCGGCGATCTCCGCGCTCATCCCCTCGGCCTCTTCGAGCACGCGGATGTCGATGCCGAGCTCCACCGCCGGAGGGACCATCATCCGTGCCAGCTGGCCGCCGCCGATCACTCCGACTGTGTTCCTGACCATCGAACGCTCTCTCCTCGACTCTTCATGCACCCCGTGGCAACTCTCAGCATCGGGCTACCCGGCTCGCGTAGTGTGGCGAGCGCACTACCTATCTTCCCGCATGACGACGGCCGGAGCATGACGAACGAGAATCCTCCAACGGCGCGCAAAGCACGCCTCCTCCCCCAGCTGATCAAGTTCGGCGCGGTGGGAGCGGTCGGTTTCGTCGTGAACCTCGCGGTCTTCAACGGCCTCATGCTGACCGTGCTCGCCGGCGTGCCCCACAAGACCCTGATCGCGACCGCGATCGCCACCCTCGTCGCCATCGGCACGAACTGGGTCGGCAACCGCTACTGGGCCTTCTCGCAGAACCGCCAGTCGAACACCGCTCGCGAGGGCGCCGAGTTCTTCATCGTCAGCCTCGCCGGCATGGCCATCCCGCTGCTGTGCGTGTGGGTGTCGCACTACCTGCTGGGCTTCACCTCGCTGCTGGCCGACAACATCGCGAACAACGTCGTCGGCCTCGCGCTCGGGATGGTGTTCCGCTTCGGCTTCTACCGCTGGTGGGTGTTCTCGCCGGACCGCGCGGAACGACGCGAGAAGCGCCGTGCTCCTGTCGGAGCGACCGCGGAGCCGCCCGTGCTCACCGGCTCGACGCTAGCGGGATCCCCAGACGGTCGTCTCATCGGAGACTGACTCCGACTGCTGGCGCCGCATCGCCACGACGGTCTGCGCGTGCTCCATCAGCTCGCTCAGCGCGCGCTGCACCTGATCGGCCTTCGGCACGTCCTTGAGCACGACGGGATGATCGAGTCCGGCGTTGATCCGCACGTCGCCGGAGCGGAAGGCGCTCTGCAGCCAGTTGCGCTTCACGCTCACGTCGTAGCCGCGGCTGTGGAGGAGCTCCTGGCGCACGCGCACGAAGAAGCCGTGCCGGATGACGATCCGCCGCGTGGTGATCGTGTAGCGCCGGCTCAGCCAGGCCGCCAGCGGCAGGAGGAAGAGCAGCAGCAGGACGGCGGCGGCCGACGACCACAGCAGCACGATCTCCCACACCTCGTCGAGCCGGCCGGCGAAGAAGCCGACCGCTCCGCTCGCGGCGATCAGGGCGAGGCTCGGCCAGAACAGCACGCGGGCGTTCCGGCGCAGACGCGCCACGACCCGCTCCGGGAGCTGGCCGGGCACCCCGTCCGTCGTGTTGCTCATGCTTCCCATTAATACCGCAGGTGCGTCACGTCGCCCGCCGCCACAGCCGTGCGCCCCGTATCCGACTCCACGATCAGTCGCCCGTCGTCGTCGATGCCCACCGCCGTGCCCAGCAGATCCTCGCCGCTCGGGAGCTCGACGCGGACCGCGCGACCGATGGTGTGGCACGCCTCGGCGACCTCGTCGCGCAGCGCGCTGCGCACCGGATCGCCTCCGGCCGTCAGGTATTCGCGGTAGAGCGTGATCAGGTGGGCGAGGTAGGAGGCGAGCACGACGTCCGCGTCCGGAGCGTCGGCACCGGCGACGACGAGGGAGGTGGAGGTCGCCGTGGGCAGCTCGTCGCGCTCCTGGAACAGGTTCACGCCGACGCCGACGACGAGACCGGAGAGGTCGGGCAGCAGCTCGGAGAGCGTCCCGCTCACCTTCTGCCCGTCGATCAGGACGTCGTTCGGCCATTTGACCGACACGGTGCCCGGTACGAGCGGGGCGATCGCCCGGCTCATCGCGAGCCCGGCCAGCAGCGGGAACCAGCCGAAGGCGTCCGGGGCGAGCCCCTCCGGCTTCAGGAGCACCGAGATCGCCAGCGTGCGTCCGGGAGGGGCGACCCACACCCGGCCCAGCCGGCCCCGGCCTCCGGTCTGATTCGCGGTCACGACGACCGAGAGGTCGGGAAGGCCCGCGGCGCGCGCGCTCAGGACGTCGTTCGTGGACCCGGCCTCGGGCAGCACCTCCAGCCCGGGGACGACGGCTCGGCTCCGGCGGAAGTCCACGTGATCGCTCTGCTGCATTGGCCCAGTCTGCCAGTCCGGAGCCCAGGATTTGTAGGATCCCGTCAACGGCACGGCCTCTGCACTGGCAGGTAGAGTGAACGGCGTGACCGACACCGAAGCACGCCAGACCGCCGATCTCTCCACCACCGCAGGCAAGCTCGCGGACCTCAAGGAGCGGTTCCACGAGGCCGTGACCGCCAGTGGGGAGGCCGCGATCGAGAAGCAGCACGCCAAGGGCAAGCTCACCGCTCGCGAGCGCATCGACCTGCTGCTCGACCAGGGCTCGTTCGTGGAGTTCGACGAGTTCGTGCGCCACCGCACCCACGCCTTCGGGATGGAGGCCAAGCGGCCCTACGGCGACGCGGTCGTCACGGGCGTCGGCACCATCCACGGTCGCAACGTCGCGGTGTTCAGCCAGGACTTCACCATCTTCGGCGGATCGCTCGGCGAGGTGGCCGGCGAGAAGATCATCAAGGTGATGGACCACGCCCTGAAGACCGGCGTGCCGATGATCGGCATCCTCGACTCGGGCGGCGCGCGCATCCAGGAGGGTGTCGTCGCGCTCGGCAAGTACGGCGAGATCTTCCGCCGCAACACGGCCGCCTCCGGTGTCATCCCGCAGATCTCCATCGTCATGGGCCCGGCGGCCGGCGGTGCCGTGTACTCCCCCGCCCTCACCGACTTCGTCATCATGGTCGACAAGTCGAGCCACATGTTCGTCACCGGCCCGGACGTGATCAAGACCGTCACCGGCGAGGACGTCGGCTTCGAGGAGCTGGGCGGCGCGCTGACCCACAACAAGATCTCGGGCGTCTCCCACTACCTCGCGAGCGACGAGGAGGACGCGCTCGACTACGCGCGCAGCCTGCTCGGCTACCTCCCGCAGAACAACCTCGCGGAGCTGCCGCAGTACGAGTCCGAGCCGGAGCTCGAGACGACGGACGCCGACCTGCGCCTCAACACGGTCATCCCGGACTCCCCGAACCAGCCGTACGACGTCAAGACGATCATCGAGGGCATCGTCGACGACGGCGAGTTCCTCGAGGTGCAGCCGCTCTTCGCGCCGAACATCGTGATCGGCTTCGCGCGCGTCGAGGGCCGCTCGGTCGGCATCGTGGCGAACCAGCCGAGCGCGATGGCCGGCACCCTCAACATCGACGCCGGCGAGAAGGCGTCCCGGTTCGTGCGTTTCTGCGACGCGTTCGGCATCCCGATCCTCACCCTGGTCGACGTCCCCGGCTACCTGCCCGGCACCGACCAGGAGTGGACAGGCGTCATCCGCCGCGGAGCCAAGCTGCTCTACGCGTACGCGGAGGCCACCGTCCCCCTCGTCACCATCATCACCCGCAAGGCATACGGCGGCGCCTACATCGTCATGGGCTCCAAGCAGCTCGGCGCCGACATCAACCTGGCGTGGCCGACCGCCGAGATCGCGGTCATGGGCGGCCAGGGCGCGGTCAACATCCTGTACCGCGGCGAGATCAAGCGCGCGGAGGAGGCCGGCGAGGACGTCGCGGCCGTGCGCACCAAGCTCGCCAACGAGTACACCTACAACGTGGCCAGCCCGTTCCTCGCGGCGGAGCGCGGCGAGCTCGACGGCGTGATCGAGCCGTCGGCCACGCGCGTCTCGGTGATCAAGGCGCTGCGGGCGCTGCGCACGAAGCGCGCGACCATGCCGCCCAAGAAGCACGGGAACATCCCGCTGTGACCGGCGAGCTCGACCCGTCTCAGATCCGGTTCGTCACCCGCGGGGTGACGCCGGAGGAGATCGCCGCGGTCACGGCCGTGCTCACCGCGGCCGCCGCGGAGCAGGCCGCGGCCGCGAACGACGCGCGCCCCGCGGCGGTTCCCGACGCGTGGGCCCGCAGCCAGCGGCAGCTCCGCACGCCCCTGGCACCGGGTCCCGGCGCCTGGCGGTCCTTCTCGGGTTGAACCGCTCAGGCGGGGGATCCGTCCCCCGCTGTACCCCGAACCCGGAGTCCCCCACATGTGGGACAGCCTGGATTCCAGGTCCCGTGTGGATGCGAGGCCGCGGGGTGTCCCCCGGTGTCCTCCAAAATGACGACTATGTAATCTCTGGGATTGACGTCAATATAGTTATTGCTAGGTGTCTCTCCTCGTGAGTCACACCGCCGAATCACTCGTCGACTAGGGTAAGCAGGCGAGTGCTTTGGGGGCGAGTCAGGGCGATATTCGGGTTGTCGCCCTGACTCGGGGTTTGAAAAGGGGCCGACAATTCGGGTGTCGGCCCCTTTCTCCTTTTAACTCTTGACGCGTCTCGGACCACTCAGCGCGTCTCGAACCGCTCAGCGCGTCTCAGGCCACCGGGCGCGGGATCTCCAGCCACAGATCGACCTCGTCGTCGTCCGAGTCCGCGCCGAGCGCGTTGGCGGCGCCGTCGTCGGACATGCGCAGCCCCACCACGGTCACCGCGGTCTGCGAGGACCGCGGCACGGTGCGCACGATCAGCTTGTCCGTCGTCGTGCCGCGGATCGCCTCGGCCAGGCGGCGCAGCACGGTCTCGAGTCCGTGCTGGTCGAGGTCGTCGATCCCGCCCTCGTCGAGGAGGCTGACCACGACCCCGCGCCGGCGGGCGTCCATGACCTCACGCCGCACATCGTCGTTGAGGAGGCGGCGGCCGCGGATCTCATCGCGGATCGCGCCCTCGAGGTAGCGGCACTCGCGGCGTTCGGCCTCCGTCAGGTCGCCACCGCGCCGCACGATCTCGGCCAGCATCGGCGCCGCGACGCGGTAGGTCTGCCGCAGCCGGAGCTGACGCTCCATGACGTGCGCCTCCTGCGCGGCCTGCCACTCCGTGGCCTCGCGCTCGGCGCGGGCGAACTGCAGCGCATCCCGCCCGGCCTTCGCCAGCGAGCCGGCGATCACCACGGCGACGCCGACCCACACGACCGATCCGATCACGCCGATACCGGCCAGTGCGCCCGGGCCCGCCCAGAAGACCGTCTGCACGGCGAGGAAGCCGACCCCGAGCCACGCGAACAGCGACTGGCGCCGCACCGCGCAGATGGTCATCAGCGTCCCGACGGCGGCGACGTACCAGGTCCCGTAGCCGTTGTCCTTCGCGGGGTCCAGCTGGCTGGTCACGAGGATGGGGATGACGACGCAGACCGCGAGGTCGAAGGCCGCCAGCCAGAGCGGCATCTTCGTCGGGCTCGTCGGCCACAGGCTCATCACGGTCGCGACGGCGTACAGCGCCATCGCGACGATGGGCGGACCGGGGTTCGCCGGGATGGAGAGGGACGAGAGCGCGAGGAACAGGTGGTAGGCCGAGAACAGGGCGCCGAGACCGAGGAAGAGGACGCGGTTGAGCGTGATCACTCGACGACCTCCTGCTCCCGGTCGGAGGAGGGCCAGAGGATCACGACGGTGGTCCCGTTGCCGGGCTCCGACTCGATACGGGCGCGGCCGCCGACCTTCGCGAGCCGGTCGCGGATACTGACGCGCAGTCCCAGGCGCTCCGCCGGCACCTCGTCGGCCGAGAAACCGCGCCCCTCGTCGCGCACGACGATGTGCACGGTCGCGGCCGGGCTGCCGCCGCGGATGCTGATGCTGCGGGGCACCTCCGGTCCGCCGGCGTGCTGCATGCTGTTCACCATCGCCTGGACGCTGGCGGAGTAGACGGCCTCCGCCACGTTGACCGGGAGGCTGTGCACCTCCACATCCTGGACCTCGATGACGAACGGGGAGGAGAACGCGTTGGCCGCCGTCACGAGTCGTTCGGTGAGCCGGTCGAGCCCGACCAGGGACTGGTCCTCCGGCGTCGAGGCCTCGGCGGCGTGGAGGTGGCCGATCGCGTCCGCGGCCATGGTGGCCGCGAGCTCCTTCTGCTCGGGGCTGCGCGCACTGGCCGCCGAGAGCAGCGTCGTCAGGACGCTGTCGTGCACGATCGCGTCGACCTGCACCCGCTCGACCTCGGTCGCGTGCTGACGGACCGCGGTGGCGTACCGCGCGAGCGCCTGGCTCTGCGCGACATCGACCCCCGACGACGCCTGGCGCATCATCGCGATGATGGCGAGGATCGCGCCGCCGAGGATGATCGCGTACACGGCGTCGAGGCCCGCCAGCTCGGCGCCGACGCCGCCGCCCGCCGGGAGCGCGCGGATCACGCCGTACGCGATCGGGGCGATGAGCGTGTAGACCACGGCGAGCCAGAGCGGGTACGCCACGGCCGCGAACGCGGTGAACACGTTGCAGAGGAACCAGATCCAGGGCTTGTCGGCCGTGAAGGCGGCGGGCTCCGAGACGACGAGCGGCCAGGAGACGATCGCCACCAGGTACAGCACGGCGAGGACGGCCATCGCGCCCTTGACCCAGCGCTGCAGGATCGCCAGCAGGACGGTGACGACGATCCCGCCGAAGATGACGGCCGTCATCACCAGACCCCACGGCTGCACCAGCACGTGCTGCTGCGCGATGGCGGTGGGGATGGTCTGGAGGCCGAAGACGACCCCGAAGGCGGCGACGGTGCGGTCGGCGATGCGCTCGATGCGCGCCCGGCTCAGCGGGTTGCGAGGCTTCGACGACTCGCGCGGAGCTCCCGGGACGGACCCGGGACGCACCAGGTCAGACGCGCTCATTGCCCGTGTCGGGATCGAGACCCGGCAGGATGCCGTCTTCCACCGCGCGCCGGAGCAGATCGACCTTCGTGGGGGCCGGGCGGCCGACCTCCACGTACTTGACCCGGATGCGGTCGAGGTATTCGCGGGCGGTCGAGTTCGCGATCCCGAGCTGGGCCGCGACCGCCTTGAGCGGGAGGCCCGAGGCGTAGAGGTGCAGGACGTCGCGCTCGCGCCGGCCGAGCTGGGCCTTCGCGAAGTCGCTGTCCGCGTCGATGGCCGTCGCCCACTCCAGGTTGTTGAGCACATCGCCGCGCGCCACCGTGGCGATGGCGTTCATGACCGTGGTCGTCGGCGACGACTTCGGGATGACACCGGCCGCGCCCGCGGCGAGCGCCTCCCGGACGCTGGCCACCCGGTCGGCGATGCTGTGCACCAGCACCGCCGCTCCGGTCGCCTGAGCGCGCTTGACGTTGTCGGTCACCTTCGACCCGTCGCCCAGCGAGAGATCGAGCACGACGACGTCGCACTCCTGGCCGCCCAGCTCGGCGACGAATTCGTCGACCGTCGCGGCGGTGATGACGACCTCGTAACCGGCGTCCTGGCAGGCCGCTTTCAGCCCCAGACGCACCGATTCGTGATCGTCGACGATAGAAACCCGCACCATGTGGTTCATCGTAGTGGTGCGGAGGCCTGTGTCCCCCGTCAGGGCGTCAGCGTGGCGACCGCTTCGACGTGGTGGGTGTTCGGGAACAGGTCGAATGCGCGCAGCGAGCGCAGCGGATACCCGCGCTCGGCGAAGAACGCCAGGTCGCGGGCGAGCGCGACGGGATCGCAGGCGACGTAGACGATCTGGGCCGGGCGGAGGGACGCGATGGACTCGACCACGGCACGTCCCGCACCCGAGCGGGGCGGGTCGAGAACGACGGTCGCGGCCCGGAGGCGGGCGCGGTCGGTCGCGCTCGCGTTGGCGGCGAGGTCGGCGGCGAAGTGCTCGACGCGCGCCGTCACCGCGGAGGCGCCGACCCAGTCCGCGAGGTTCTCCGCGGCGTCGTCCGTCGCCGCATCGTCGCTCTCGACCGTGGTGATCCGCAGCGTGGAGCCGAACTTGTCGCCGAGCGCGGCGGCGAGCAGTCCGACGCCGCCGTAGAGGTCGAGGTTCGCCGCGCGGGGGTCGAAGAGCGCTTCGTCGACCGCGCTCTGCACGGCGGCCGTGAGCGTGGAGGCCGCACCGCGGTGCACCTGCCAGAAGCCGCGCGCGTCGAGCCGGAACTCGCGGTCGCCCACGCGCTCCCGGATCGGGACCGGGCGGCGGCGCGGGCGCGCCAGGCGCTTGCCGGTGCGGATCGGGGCGTCGTTGACGAGCACGTGGGCCGCACCACCGGAGGTGGCGACGACGTCGATCGACTCCGCCCCGGGGAACGTCTGCCCGAACGGCGCCGCCTCCTGGACGGCGTCGGTGGCGAGCGGGAGGCTGCGCACCGGGATGATGGTGTGCGTCCGTGCCGCGTACGGGCCGACGCGCCCGTCGTCGCCCACCTGGAGGCGCACGCGCGTGCGCCATCCCGTTCCGTCGGGCGATTCGCCCTCGATCGGCTCGACCTCGACCCGTCCGCCGGTCGGGCTCACCCGCGCGATCGTGTCCGCGTCGAGGCGGCCCGTGCGCTGGAGCGCGTCCTCGATCACCCGCCGCTTGAGCTCGCGCTGGTGCTCGAGCCGGATGTGGCCGAACTCGGCGCCGCCGGCCCGCTGCCCCGGTTCGCGATCGATCGAGGCGGCGTCCCACACGTGCTCCTGGCGCTCGGGGGCGGCGTCGATCACCTCCACGGCCTCGCCCCGCCAGAAGCGGTCGTGGGTGCGGTCGGAGATGCGCGCACGGATCCGCTCGCCCGGCAGGGTGTCGGGCACGAAGACGACCCGCCCTTCGTGGCGTGCGACGAACACGCCGCCGTGGGCGACGTTGGTAATGTCGAGGTCGACCTCATCGTTCTGGGGCATCCTTCGAGCATCCCACACACAGGTGACCATGCGCCTCTATCTCGCGTCCACATCCCCCGCCCGCCTCGCCCTGCTGCGCGCCGCGGGGATCGAGCCCGTGGTCGTGCCCTCGCACGTCGACGAGCCCGCCGCCGTCGCCGCCGCCGAGGCGGAGCACGGCCCCCTGGGGCCGTCGGCGATGGTCCAGCTCCTGGCGCGGCTGAAGGCCGAAGCGGTGCGCGGCACGCTCGACGGGGAGCCGATCGACGGGCTGATCCTGGGCGGCGACTCCGCCTTCGCGATCGACGGGCTCATCCACGGCAAGCCGCATCGTCCCGAGGTCGCCCGCCAGCGGTGGCTCGCCCAGCGCGGACGCACCGGCGTGCTGCACTCGGGGCACTGGCTGATCGACCACCGCGACGGCCTCGAGAACCGTTCCGTCGGAGCGACCGCGGTCGCCTCCGTGACCTTCGCCGACGTCACCGACGCCGAGATCGACGCGTACGTCGCCAGCGGCGAGCCGCTCGAGGTGGCGGGCGCGTTCACGATCGACAGCCTGGGCGGCCCGTTCATCACGAGCGTCGAGGGCGACCCGAGCACGGTGGTGGGGCTCTCGCTGTCGACGCTGCGCGCGCTGGTGCGCGAGCTCGACGTCGAGTGGACCTCGCTCTGGAACCGTTTGTAGACCCTCCAATCATCCGAACATCCATTTTTGTGAGGATCGGCCAAAACGAGGGGTGCCCGGCGGCATAGGCTAGAGAACTGTGCCAGCCATCAGCAAGGTCCTCATCGCAAACCGGGGCGAGATCGCCGTCCGCGTCATCCGCGCCGCTCAGGACAGCGGGATCGGCTCCGTCGCCGTCTACGCCGACCAGGACCGCGACGCCCTCCACGTGAAGCTCGCCGACGAGGCATACGCCCTCGAAGGCACGACCAGTGCAGAGACGTACCTGGTCATCGACAAGCTGCTCTCGATCGCCCGCCGGTCCGGCGCCGACGCCGTGCACCCCGGCTACGGCTTCCTCGCCGAGAACGCCGACTTCGCCCGCGCGGTCATCGCCGCCGGCCTCACCTGGATCGGCCCGTCCCCCGAGGCGATCGAGCGCCTGGGCGACAAGGTCTCCGCGCGCCACGTCGCCGAGAAGGTCGGCGCCCCGCTCGCGCCCGGCACGCTGAACCCGGTGGCCGACGCCGCCGAGGTGCTCGAGTTCGTCGACCAGTACGGCCTCCCCGTCGCCATCAAGGCCGCGTTCGGAGGCGGCGGCCGCGGCCTCAAGGTCGCCCGCGAGCGCGACGAGGTCGCCGAGCTCTTCGAGTCCGCCACCCGCGAGGCCATCGCGGCCTTCGGCCGCGGCGAGTGCTTCGTCGAGAAGTACCTCGACCAGCCGCGCCACGTCGAGACCCAGTGCCTCGCCGACGCGTACGGCAACGTGGTCGTCGTCTCGACCCGCGACTGCTCGCTGCAGCGCCGCCACCAGAAGCTCGTCGAGGAGGCCCCCGCGCCCTTCCTCACCACCGAGCAGACCGAGCAGCTCTACAGCGCCTCCAAGGCCATCCTCAAAGAGGTCGGCTACCAGGGGGCCGGCACCTGCGAGTTCCTGATCGGCAAAGACGGCACGGTCTCGTTCCTCGAGGTGAACACCCGCCTCCAGGTCGAGCACCCCGTCTCCGAGGAGGTCACCGGCATCGACCTCGTGCGCGAGCAGTTCCGCCTCGCCGAGGGCGGCACGCTCGACTACGACGACCCCGCGCCGCGCGGCCACTCGTTCGAGTTCCGCATCAACGGCGAGGACGCCGGCCGCGGCTTCATCCCCTCCCCCGGCCCCGTGCACGTCTTCAAGCCCGCCGGCGGTCCCGGCGTGCGCGTCGACAGCGGCATCCAGGCCGGCGACGAGATCAGCGGCTCGTTCGACTCCATGCTCGCCAAGCTCATCGTCACCGGCGCGAACCGCGAGGAGGCGCTCGAGCGCTCCCGCCGCGCCCTCGACGAGTTCGAGGTCGCCGGGCTGCCGACCGTCATCCCGTTCCACCGCGCGATCGTGCGCGACCCCGCCTTCGCCCCGCAGGACGGCGAGCCGTTCTCGATCTACACGCGCTGGATCGAGACCGAGTGGAACAACGAGATCGCGCCGTGGTCGGGCGAGCTGGGCGACCAGACCCCGGCCGAGCGCCGCAGCAGCGTCGTCGTCGAGGTCGAGGGCAAGCGCATCGAGGTCTCGCTCCCCGCGAAGCTCCTGACCGGCGGCGGCTCCGCCTCGGCCTCCTCCGCTCCGGCCCCGCGCCGCCGCGGCGGCTCCGGTGCGGTCGACACCGCCACCGGCGACTCCCTCACCGCCCCGATGCAGGCGACGATCGTCAAGGTCGCCGTCGCGGACGGCGACGAGGTCGTCAAGGGCGACCTCGTGCTCGTCCTCGAGGCCATGAAGATGGAGCAGCCGCTGACCGCCCACAAGGACGGCACCATCGCCGGCATCAACGCCGCCGTCGGCGAGACCGTCTCCTCCGGCCACCTCCTCCTCAACATCGTCTAGCCCCCCGCGCGTCCGCCGCTAACGGAGGAGATCCGGCTTATTCCGAGTCGAAACTCCTCCGTTAGCTGCGTTTTGGGGGAAGTCCGGGCGAACTCTCCTCCGTTGCCGTGACGATGTTCTCGATGGTCGCCACGACGGCATCCGCGTTCTCCAGCACCTGCCGGGCGGTGAACCGGAGACGGCGTCTGCCCTGGAGCTCGAGAGCGGTGTCGCGCAGCCTGTCTCGTTCGAACGCCGCCGGGTCGGAATGGTACGCATAGCCGTCGACTTCGACGTGGAGGAGGCCTCCCACCCGAAGGTCCACACGGCCGACGCCGGGCACCGCGATCTGTTGCTCGACCAGATGACCGCGTGCCTGGAGACGTTGCCGCAGGATCGACTCGACTCCCGAGTCCGAACCGGGCCTCGCCCTGGCCGCGATCGCTCGTGCGCGGGACGGCTCCGCGGCGAAGATCCGCGACAGGCGGGACGGCATCACCCGGCCGCTCGAGAGCGCAGTGTCGAGGACGGCTATTGCCGTCTCCTCGTCCGCACAGCTGACCACGGAACGCAGGCAGTCCTCGAACGAGACCCGCCAGAGCTCGGGATGCGGATCGCTCGGTTCCCAGTGGCGCACGTCGGCCTCTCCGGCGCGTCCGGCGTGCGTCGGCAGCCGGACGTGGAGCCGGCCGTCCGTTCCGCCCCACAGCCCGTAGGATCGCGCAGCCGATACGCACGAGAGCCGACCGCCGATCCGGAGCGCCGAGAGGGCCTGAGACGAGAGTTCGGGCCGGCCGTAGACGCCGCGGCGCGGCCGGATCAGCCGACCACCGGCCACCGCGAGGCCGAGGGCGCGCTCGGTCGCACCTGCCGCTCGCAGCTGCCTGGTCGTCGCAGCGCCACCGAGTTCGTCGAGGAGGGTCATCCAGTGCATGGGGCCATGCTTCCGAGGCCGGGGATCGCGTGGTGGCCGATCTCCGAAACTGTGGATAACGCACCGTTGGGAACGGAGGAGGATTCGCGCGACACACCGAGCCCGGGCAGGAAACGGAGGGGATCTGAAGAGGCGGAGCCGGAATCTCCTCCGGTGGCGACACCGAGGCCGCGGGCGCCGGTGCGCTCAGTCTTCGGGGGGTGAGCCTTTCAGGGAGATGCTGATCTCGTCGGCGTCGAGGTTGGTGAGGGCGGAGGCGAGCACGTCGGCGTCGAAGGTGCCGTCGTCGCGGGCGTCGAGCAGGGCGGTGCGCTGGGCGTGGAGGCGGTCGAGCGCGAACTTCTTCATGACCTCCATGTTCTCCGGGGTGCGCTCGCGCGACTCGGGCAGCGGGATGTGCTTCGCCGCGTCGTGGAGCATCGACATCACCCGCTGGCGCTCCTCGTTCTGCGCCGCTCGGTCCACCTGGGCCGGCTTCACCAGCTTGAGCAGCCAGCCGATGGTGCCGCCCTGGATGAGCAGCGAGCCGGCCGCCACGAGGAACGCGATGAGGATGAGCACAGGACGGGACGGGGTGCCCTCGACGGGGAGCGTCTGGGCGGCCGCGACGGTGACAGCCCCGCGCATCCCGGCCCAGACCACGATGGTGCCCTCGCGCCAGCCGAGGGGCGCGCCGGCGAAGTAGTCGATGTCGGCGAGCGTGCGGCGCAGGCGGGTCGTGAAGCGCCCGACGTCCTTCTCGGAGGGTACGCGTCCGCTGCCGGGGCCCCCGGTGCGCACGAGCGCCTTCGGGTCGTTGTCGGCGTCCGCGATCCGTTGCTGCATGGTCTCGATGCGCGGCCGGAGCTTCTCGCTGCGCCGCGCCCGGCTGCCGAGCGAGCGCAGCAGCGGCGCGACGTACGCGGCGCGCACGAGGATGGTCAGCAGCAGCGCTCCGGCGGCCACGAGCGCTGCGGGGAGGACGCCCTCGTGCACTTTCTCGACCTTCTGCACGATGCCGAACAGTTGCAGGCCCATCGTGAGAAAGACCATGCCCTCCAGGACGAGCTCCACGGTGCGCCAGTTCTGGGCGTCCGAGAGGCGGTGCTGGGGCGAGAGCACACGGGGCGCGCGGCTCCCGGTGACGAGCCCGGCGACCACGGCGGCGACAAGACCGGAGGCGCCGAGCGCCTCGGCGGGCAGAGAGGCGATGAAGGGCACGGTGAACGAGATGACGGTGTTGACGGTCGCGTCGGTCACCCGCGCCCGCACGATCAGGTTGACCCGGCCGACCACCCAGCCGAAGACCACCGCGATCACGACCGAGTAGGTGAAGGTCCAGATGACCGTCCCGATGGCGAAGGAGGCGGCGGCCGCGGCGATCGCGGCCCGCAGCAGCACGAGCGCGGTCGCGTCGTTCAGGAGGCTCTCGCCCTCCAGGATCGCGACCACGCGCGGGGAGACGCCGCTCTTCTTGACGATGGAGGTCGCGACCGCGTCCGTCGGGCTGACGATGGCGCCGAGGGCGATGCCCCAGGCGAGGTCCAGGCCCGGGATCGCCCAGGAGAAGAAGAACCCGAGGATCACCGAGCTGAGCACGACGAGCAGCACCGAGAGTCCGCCGATCGCCGTGAACTCGCGGCGGAAGTTCATCGACGGCATCGACACCGACGCGGAGTACAGGAGGGGCGGCAGGATGCCGGCGAGGATCCACTGCGGCTCGATGTCGACGGCCGGCACGAACGGCAGGAGGCTGACGAGGATCCCGGCGATAACCAGGATCAGCGGCGATGCGACACCGAACTTCGGGCCGATGGTGGTCGCGGCCGCGATGGCCAGGACGGCGAGGACGCCGACGACGAGTCCGATCTCCATGCCCCGGACCCTACCTCAGAGGACGATGTGCATGGCGCGCGCGGCGTCCGAGATCGAGCCGGAGAGCGAGGGGTAGACGGTGAAGGCGCGGGCGACCTGGTCGACCGTCAGACGGTGCTCCACGGCGAGCGCGAGCGGGAAGATCAGCTCGGACGCGCGGGGGGCGACGATGACGCCGCCGATGACGGTGCCGGAGCCCGTGCGGGCGAACAGCTTCACGAAGCCGTCGCGCAGGCCGAGCATCTTCGCGCGCGGGTTGGACTTGAGCGGCAGTTTGTAGATGTCGCCCTGGGCGATGCCGTCCTCGATCTGCTTCTGGTTCCAGCCGACCGTGGCGATCTCGGGCTGGGTGAAGATGTTCGAGGTCACGTTGCGCAGCTCGATCGGGTTGACCGCGTCGCCCATCGCGTGGAACACCGCCGTGCGCCCCTGCATCGAGGCGACGGAGGCGAGCGGCAGCAGGTCGGAGCAGTCGCCCGCCGCGTAGATGTTGGGGATGGAGGTGCGCGCGACGCGGTTGACGCGGATGTGGCCGGACGGCGTCTGCTGGATGCCGGCCTCCTCCAGCCCGATGCCCGCGGTGTTCGGGATGGAGCCGACGGCCATGAGGCAGTGGCTGCCCTCGACGGTGCGGCCGTCCGCCAGGGTCGCGACGACGCCGTTCTCGGTGCGCACCACGGATTCGGCGCGGGACTTCGAGAGCACCTGCATGCCGTTGCGCTTGAAGACGTTCTCGATGACGCGGGCCGCGTCGGCGTCCTCCCCCGGGAGCACCTGGTCCCGGGACGAGATGAGCGTGACCTTCGAGCCGAGCGCGGTGTAGGCGGAGGCGAACTCGGCGCCGGTCACACCCGACCCGACCACGATGAGGTGCTCCGGCACCGAGTCGAGATCGTAGAGCTGCGTCCAGGTGAGGATGCGCTCCCCGTCCGGGACGGCGGTGGGGAGCACGCGCGGGCGGGCGCCGACCGCGATGACGATCGTGTCGGCCTCCACCCGGTCGAAGTCGGTGCCGGAGCCGCCGCGGGCGGTCGAGACGATGATCGCGCCGTCGCCGTCGAGCCGGCCCTCGCCGTTCACGATGTGCACACCGGCGCGGACGAGCTCGGCGCGCATGTCCTCCGACTGCTGGCGGGCGAGGCCCATCAGCCGCTTGTTGACCGCGGCGAGGTTGACCGCGATGTCGGGGCGCACCGGCTTGCCGTGGGCGCCGCGCGAGAAGAACTGCACGCCCAGGTCGGCGGCCTCGCCGATGGCGTTGGTGGCCTCGGCCGTCGCGATGAGGCTCTTCGACGGGACGACGTCGGTGATGACGGCGGAGCCGCCGACGCCCGACCGCTCGACCAGGGTCACGTCGGCTCCGAGCTGAGCGCCCGCGATCGCCGCCTCGTATCCGCCCGGTCCGCCGCCGAGCACGGCGATGCGCTGCTTGCGCTCGAATTCAAAGGCCATGCACACCATTCTTCCGCATGCGCACGCGCCGATGCGCATCCCGCCGCTCCTGGACGGCCCGGGCGTGCTCAGTAGAGTTGGCTCATGCTCGAAACGAACACGAATCCCCTCGACGACCCCCAGGCCGACCCGTTCGCGGTCGCCCGCCAGGCGGCGGAGCAGCTGGCCGAGAAGACCGGCGTCGAGAAGCACGACATCGCACTCACACTCGGCTCCGGCTGGGGCAAGGCGGCGGACCTCATCGGCGAGACCACCGCGACGATCCCCGCGACCGAGATCGTGGGCTTCGGCAAGCCCGCGCTCGCCGGCCACGTCGGCACGCTCCGCTCGGTGCTGCTGCCGAGCGGCAAGCGCGCCCTGGTCATCGGCGCCCGCACCCATTACTACGAGGGCCACGGCGTGCGCCGGGTCGTGCACAGCGTGCGCACCGCGGCCGCGACCGGCGCGACCACGATGATCCTCACCAACGGCGCGGGAGGCATCAAGGAGCACTGGAAGCCCGGAACGCCCGTGCTGATCAGCGACCACATCAACCTCACCGCCGACTCCCCGCTGGAGGGGGCGACCTTCATCGACCTGACCGACCTGTACTCGAGCCGCCTCCGCGAGCTCGCGAAGTCGATCGACGGGTCGCTCGACGAGGGCGTGTACACGCAGTTCCGCGGTCCGCACTACGAGACGCCGGCCGAGGTGCAGATGGCGAAGACCATCGGCGGCCACATCGTCGGCATGTCGACCGCCCTGGAGGCCATCGCCGCCCGTCAGGCCGGGATGGAGATCCTGGGCATGTCGCTCATCACCAACCTGGCCGCCGGCATCCAGAAGACCCCGCTGAGCCACGCCGAGGTCATCGAGGCGGGCCAGGAGGCCGAGCCGGTGATCAGCGCGCTCCTCGCCCGGATCGTGGCGGCACTGTGAGCGCCGCGCTCGACACCGACGCGCTGCTCGCCGCGGCCCGCGCCTGGCAGGAGCAGGACCCGGACCCGGAGACCCGCGCCGAGCTGGAGGCGCTGGTCGCCGCGGCCGGCGAGGGCGACGCGGATGCCGTGGCCGACCTCCATTCGCGCTTCGACACCCGCCTCGCCTTCGGCACCGCCGGGCTGCGCGGCGAGATCGCGGCCGGGCCCAATCGGATGAACCGCGTGCTGGTCTCGCAGGCCGCCGCCGGGTTCGCGCGGTGGCTGCTGGAGCACACGCCCGTCGGCACGCCGTCCGTCGTCATCGGCTACGACGGCCGCAAGAACTCCGACGTCTTCGCGCGCGACACGGCGGAGCTGATGGCGGGCGCCGGCGTGCGCGCCGTGCTGCTCCCCCGGCTGCTGCCGACCCCCGTCCTCGCGTTCGCGGTGCGCCACCTCGACGTGAGCGCGGGCGTGATGGTCACCGCCAGCCACAACCCGCCCAACGACAACGGGTACAAGGTCTACCTCGGCGGTGTGGACCACGGGTCGCAGATCGTCTCGCCGACGGACGCCGAGATCGCCGCGCAGATCCTCGAGGTGGCCTCGGGGAGCGTGCTCGACCTCCCGCGCTCGGAGCAGTACGAGATCGCGTCCGACGACGTCGAGCGCGCGTACATCGAGGCCACCGCGACGGTCGCGACGACCGATGCGCCGCGCGATGCCGTCTCGTACGCCTACACCGCCATGCACGGCGTGGGCTGGCGCACGGCCCGCGAGGTGTTCGCGGCCGCCGGGTTCGCCGAGCCGGAGATCGTCGCCGCGCAGATCGATCCCGACCCGGCCTTCCCCACGGTCTCGTTCCCGAACCCGGAGGAGCCGGGCGCGATGGATCTCGCGTTCGAGACGGCCAGGGCCGCCGGCGTCGACCTCGTGATCGCCAATGATCCCGACGCGGACCGCCTCGCGGTCGCCATCCCGGACGCCGCGTCGGAGCAGGGATACCGCCGGCTCAGCGGCAACGAGGTGGGGGGCCTGCTCGGCTGGCGCGCCGCCGAGCTCGCCGAAGCGTCCGCCGGGGACGGTGCGCCCGACGGCGTCCTCGCCTGCTCGATCGTCTCCTCCCCCGCTCTGGCCGCGGTCGCGGCCGCGTACCACCTCGACTTCGCCGACACCCTCACCGGGTTCAAGTGGGTCTCGCGCGCGCCCGGGCTGATCTTCGGGTTCGAGGAGGCCCTGGGCTACCTCGTGAACCCGGGGACCGTGCGCGACAAGGACGGCATCTCCGCCGCGACGGCCCTGCTCGACCTGGCGGCGACGCTCGCCGCCCAGGGGCAGACGATCGCCGACCGGCTGGACGCGTTCGCCGAGAAGTTCGGCTACTTCGCCAGCGACCAGATCTCGATCCGGGTGACCGACCTCTCCCGCATCGGCGAGATCATGGCCGCCCTGCGCGCGACGCCGCCGAGCCGGCTCGGCGACGTGCGCGTGGAGCAGATCGACGACCTGCGTGACGGCTTCGAGGGGCTCCCCCCGAGCGACGTGCTGCGCATCCTGCTCGCCGACGGTTCGCGCGTGATGGTCCGCCCCAGCGGGACCGAGCCCAAGCTGAAGATCTACATCGACGCGTCGAGCGACGAGGGCACGGTCGAGGAGCGCCGCAGCGCGGCGACCGCGCGCGTCGCCGCGCTCGGCGAGGCGATGCGCGCGCTCACGGCGTAGGGACGGAGCGCGACCGGACGGTGGCGCGGGCGGCGTAGCTGAGCAGGAACGCCGCCAGCGCCACCACGGTCACCACGGCGCCCGCGAACGGCACCGCCACCGCGCCTCCCGCGCCCAGCGCGAGGGATCCGAGCGGAGGCGCGATCGCGATCCCGACGTACATCGCGGTCGAGTACCAGGAGAGCGCGAGCGCCGAGGTCTCGGGATCCACGTGCACGAGCCGGTGCTGGACCGGGATGGCGATCGCGAAGGCGGCGATGCCCCAGAGCGCGAAGACGACCAGGGAGGCGGCGAACGACGCCTCGACGAAGGGCAGGATCGTGAGCGCGACCACCTGGCCGACGAGGGCGATGGCGGCGACCGTGCGGCTCCCGAAGCGATCGGTCAGCGGGCCCGCGACGATGTTGCCGATCACGCCCGCCGCGCCGTAGGCCAGCAGCAGCACGGCCAGCAGCGGTCCGGAGCCGCCGGTGGACGGGCGCGTCACCGCCGCCGAGAAGATGTAGACGATGTTGAACCCGGCGATCATGAACACCGTGGTCGCGAGCAGCGCGAGCACGCGCAAATCGGCCAGGGTCGCGAGCCGCCGCCGCAGCGTCGCCGGCGGAGCCAACGGCACCCGCCGCACGAGCAGCGGGATGAGAGCGGCCAGCACGGCGCCGAGCGCCACGACGCACCAGAGGGCGAACCGCCAGCCCGCGACGCCGCCGAGCGCGGTGCCGAGCGGCGAGCCGACCGCGGTCGCGAGCGTGAAGCCCGCTCCGACCAGGGCGAGGGCGCGCCCGCGCTTCTCCGGGGAGGACAGGGCTGCCGCGGCCGCGGTGGCCGTCGGGACGAGGGCGGCGCCGCCGATGCCCGAGAACGTACGGCCGGCGATGAACCAGCCGAGGTCGGGTGCGAGGGCGGCGACCGCCGTGCCGACGGCGAACAGGGCCAGACCGACGCCCATCAGCGTCGAGCGCGGGACGCGTGGGAGCAGAATGGAGACGGCCGGTGCCGCGACCGCGACGACGAGCGAGTAGGTCGTGATCGAGACGCTGACGGCCGAGGGCGTGGTGCCGAGCGTGCTCGCGATCTGCGGCAGCAGGCCCGCGATGACGAACGCGTTCGTCCCCACGACGAAGAGCCCGAGCGCGAGGACCACGAGGGCCGGGGTGGTCCTGCGGTACGATTGTTCGATGGTCGTCATACGGTCAGCGTAGGGCGATAGTTCGATGATTGTCAAACAATTGGACGCCGCATGACCGAATACCCCTCTCCGCCGATGGCCGAGGTCGAGCTGGTGGACCTGCTCCGCGCCGTCGCCGACCCGGTCCGGCTGCAGATGGTGCGCGTCCTCGCCGACGGCGAACCCCATCCCAAGGCCCTCACCGAGTGGGGATGCGACGTGCAGAAGTCGACGATGGCGCACCACTTCAAGACCCTGCGCGAGGCGGGCCTCACGAACACGATCGTGAGCGGTCGCACGCACGACATCCAGCTGCGCCGCGCGGAGCTCGACGCCCGGTTCCCCGGCCTGATCGAGGCGCTGCTGACGGACTAGCCGGCAGCGCTCCGGGCCGACCGCCTGCTAGCCGAGCGCCTCGTCGAGCTTGCGCTCCAGCTCGTCGAGGTCGAAGTAGTTCTCGACGACGATGACGTCGGCGTTCGTGCGGCCGATGCGCTCGACGAGCTCCGGAGACGACAGGATGACCTGGGCGTCCGCCGCGGCGGCCGACAGGCTGCCGACGTCGGTCGCGGTCACGTCGGCGTCGATGCCCAGCCGGTCCAGCACCCGTTCCGCGTTGACCTTGAGGATGCCGGAAGTGCCGAGCCCGACGCCGCAGATCGCGACGATCTTCATCGGGCGTTCTCCTCCGAGGTCGCCAGCACGCGCTGCACGTCCGCGACGTCGTGCGCCGCCGCCAGCGCCGGGATCGACTCGGGGTCGTTGAAGACGTTCGCCAGCTCTGCGACGCTCGTCACGTGCGCTTCCGGGGTGGACACGGCCAGACCGAGCACCACGGAGACCGGGTCGTTGTGCGGGTGGCCGAACACGACCGGCTCGTCGAGGGTGACCACGGCGAGCCCGTCGTGGTTCACGTCCGGGCCCGGGCGCGCGTGCGCGAGGGCCAGGCCGGGAGCGATCACGATGTACGCGCCGAACTCCTCGATCACCTGGATCATGCGGTCGCCGTAGCCCTGCTCGGTCGCTCCCGAACGGGTCAGCGCCTCGCCCGCGAGCCGCACCGCATCACGCCAGTCGGTGGCGTGCGCCCCGACGGTGACGGCGGACTCGGGCAACGGTGGCAGCGGCATGGTCCCAGCGTAGCCGTCGCCGTGTCAGGAACCCTCGAAACCTGCTGTGATGATGTCCGCGAGCTCCTCACGTTCCTCCAGCGGGAGGAACGCACCGGCGGCCGCGTTGAGCTGGAAGATCTCCAGGTCGGTGCGGTCGTACGCGAAGGCGTCGGCCAGGATGCTGAGCTCGCGCGTCAGCGTCGTGCCGCTCATCAGGCGGTTGTCGGTGTTCACCGTGACGCGGAAGCCGAGCTGGTACAGCAGGTCGAACGGGTGGTCGAGGATGTCGGTGCCCCATGCGGCGATCGCGCCGGTCTGCAGGTTCGAGGTCGGGCTGGTCTCCAGCGCGATCTCGCGGTCCTTGACCCACTGCGACAGCGTGCCGAGCGTCACGTACGTGTTCTCGTCGTCCTGGCGCTCGATGGAGATGTCCTCCGCGATGCGCACGCCGTGGCCGAGGCGCAGCGCACGGCCGTCGAGGAGGGCGCTGCGGATGCTGTCGAGGCCGTCCGCCTCCCCCGCGTGCACGGTCGCCGGGAAGAAGTTCTCGGCGAGGTAGTCGAACGCGGCGCGCTGGTTCGCCGGCGGGAAGCCGGCCTCGGGGCCGGCGATGTCGAAACCGACCACGCCGTTGTCGCGGTGGCGGACCGCCAGCTGAGCGATCTCGAGCCCGCGGTCGAGGTGGCGCATGGCGCTGACCAGCTGGCCGACGCGGATGCGCTTGCCCGTGGCGCGCACATCCTGGATACCGGCCTCGATGCCCTCCTGCACCGCCTCGACGGTCTCGTCCAGGCTGAGGCCGCGGTTGACGTGCTGCTCGGGCGCCCAGCGGATCTCGCCGTACACGACGCCGTCGGCGCCGAGGTCCTGCACGAACTCGCGGGCGACGCGCGTGAGGCCCTCGCGGGTCTGCATCACGGCGGTCGTGAGGTCGAACGTCTTGAGGTACTCGACGAGCGAACCGGAGTTCGACTTCTCGCCGAACCAGCGGGCCAGCTCGACCGGATCGGTGGTCGGCAGCTCGAGGCCGACGGCGTCGCCCAGCTCGATCACCGTCGAGGGGCGGAGGCCGCCGTCGAGGTGGTCGTGCAGCGACACCTTCGGCAGTGCGCGGATGTCGGTCCCGTCGGCGAGTGCGTACCCGGCGTTCTGTTCGCTCATGTCCTTCAATCTATCGGTTCGTCGGGGCCGTTCAGGAGATGCGGTCGGCGATGAGCGGACCGCGGGTGAACGGCGTGCCGACCGGTGCCAGGCGGTACGCGCCCTCGACGGCCTCGAGTGCGCGCTCGAATCGCGCGGGCTCGTCGGCCGAGAGCGTGAACAGCGGGTCGCCCTTGCGGACCGTGTCGCCGGGCTTCGCGTGCAGGTCGATGCCCGCGGCGTGCTGCACCGGGTCCTGCTTGCGCGCGCGTCCGGCGCCGAGCCGCCAGGCGGCGATGCCGAACGGGAGCGCCTCCTGCTCGACCAGGACGCCGTCGGACTCGGCGACGACGGTGTGCGTCTCCTTCGCGACCGGGAGCGCGGCGTCCGGGTCGCCGCCCTGGGCGCGGATGACCTCGCGCCACTTGTCCATGGCGCGGCCGTCCTTCAGGGCCGCCTCCACGTCCTCGTCCGGGCGCCCGGCGAGGGCGAGCATCTCGCGGGCCAGCGCCACGGTCAGCTCGACGATGTCGGCGGGGCCGCCGCCGGCCAGCACCTCCACGGACTCCCTGACCTCGTTCGCGTTGCCGATGGCGAGGCCGAGCGGCACGTTCATGTCGGTGAGGAGGGCGGAGGTCGCGACGCCGGCGTCCGTGCCGAGCTCGACCATCGTGCGGGCGAGCTCGCGCGACTTCTCGATGTCCTTCAGGAACGCGCCGGAGCCGAACTTCACGTCGAGCACCAGCGCGCTGGTCCCCTCCGCGATCTTCTTCGACATGATCGAGGAGGCGATCAGCGGGATGGCCTCGACCGTCCCGGTGATGTCGCGCAGCGCGTACAGCTTGCCGTCGGCCGGAGCGAGCCCGGAGCCGGCGGCGCAGATGACGCCGCCCTCGTTCTGCAGCTGGGCGAACATCTCCTCGTTGCTGAGGTTCGCGCGCCAGCCCGGGATGCTCTCGAGCTTGTCGAGCGTGCCGCCGGTGTGGCCGAGGCCGCGACCCGAGAGCTGCGGGACGGCGACGCCGAACGTCGCGACGAGCGGCATGAGCGGGAGGGTGATCTTGTCGCCGACGCCGCCGGTCGAGTGCTTGTCCGTGGTCGGCTTGCCGAGCCCCGAGAAGTCCATGCGCTCGCCCGAGGCGATCATCGCCATCGTGAGGTCCTTGATCTCGCGGCGCGTCATCCCGTTGAGGAAGATCGCCATGATCATCGCGGACATCTGCTCGTCGCCGACGTAGCCCCGCGTGTAGGCATCGACCAGCCAGTCGATCTCGGCGGTGCCGAGCTCTCCGCGGTCGCGCTTGGTCCTGATCAGGTCGACGGCGTCGAACGCCTCGACCGCTCCTGCAGTCTGGGTCACGGGATCTGTTCCTCGTCGTTGTTGCGGTACTCGTCGAGCTGGCGCGGCCCGAACGCGTCGGGCAGCACCTCGTCGATCGTGCGGATGCCGGAGACGGTCTGCAGCAGCATCCCCTCGGCGGAGTGCTCGTAGAGCAGCTGGCGGCACCGCCCGCACGGCATGAGGATGTCGCCCCCGCCGTTCACGCAGGTGAAGGCGACGAGGCGGCCGCCGCCGGTCATCGCGAGCGAGGACACCAGCCCGCACTCGGCGCAGAGCGTCACGCCGTAGCTGGCGTTCTCCACGTTGCAGCCGCTGACGATGCGCCCGTCGTCCACCAGCGCCGCCGCTCCCACCGGGAACTGGGAGTAGGGGACGTAGGCGTGCGACATGGCCTCGGTCGCGGAGGCGCGCAGCGCCTCCCAGTCGATCTGCGGTGCGGTCATGACTTGATGTAGGGCTTGCCCGATGCCGCCGGGCCGCGCGACATCCCGACCAGGCCGGCGACCGCGAAGATCGTCACGAGGTACGGCAGCATGCGGAGGAACTCGCTCGGGATCGGGGCGTGCAGCAGTCCGAGGAGGCTCTGCAGCGCGTTGGCGAAACCGAACAGCAGCGCGGCGAGCGTCGCCCGGATCGGGTCCCAGCGGCCGAAGATGACGGCGGCGAGGGCGATGTAGCCGAGACCGCTGGTCATGTCCTTCACGAAGCCGCCGACGCCGCCGATGGTGAAGTAGGCACCGCCGAATCCGGCGATGGCGCCGGCGATCAGCACCGTCCAGAAGCGGGTCGAGTTCACGTTGATGCCGACGGTGTCCGCCGCCTTCGGGTGCTCACCGACCGCGCGCACCCGGAGGCCCCAGCGCGTGTGGAAGAGCGTGACGTAGACAGCCGCCACGGCGACGTACATCACGTAGACGATGAGCGTCTGGTCGAACAGCACGGGACCGATCACCGGGATCTGGCTCAGCACCGGGATCGGCAGGGCGGGGAGCGTCGGCGGGAGGTTGAACGCGGCGGTGTTGTTGGCCATCACCGCCGTGTAGAAGAACCCGGTGACGCCCGAGACGAGCACGTTGAGCACGATGCCGACGATGACCTGGTCGACCAGGTACTTGATCGAGAACGCCGCCAGGACGAACGACACGATCATGCCGGCGACGGCGGCGCCGATCAGGCCCACGACCACCGAGTGCGTGATGGTCGCGAGCATCGCCGAGGTGAAGGCGCCGCCGAGCAGCTGGCCCTCGATGGCGACGTTGACCACGCCGACGCGCTCCGAGAGCACGCCGCCCATCGCTCCGTAGATGATCGGGACGCTCAGCCCGAGCGCACCGGCGAGCAGGCCGGCGACCGGCACCGTTCCATCTCCGACGGACCACGTGACGAAGCCGATCAGGAGCGCCAGCGCGAAGATCGCGCTCAGCCACTGCGGCACGCGCCGGCCGCGCGCCACCAGGAGGTAGGCGACGACCGTGATCGCGACGGCGATGATCGTCATGACGATCCCCGTCGCGACGGCCGGGACGGGCAGCCCGGGGATGGTGAAGAAGTCGTTCTTCGAGCTGAACGTGTACGTCGTCGTCCCCGATCGCGGGAACACGAGGAACAGCACGATGGCGAGGACGCTGAACACCGAGAACACGACCGGCAGCCGCCAGTGTCGGACCAGGATGCTCGCGGGCTCTGCAGCGGCGACGGGGGACGCCGGAGCCGGGGTGGTGACGGTCATCGGACGACCGCTCCCTTCGTTCTGGTGCGCTTGACGGGGCGACGGGTCGCGCCGGGAGCGGGAAGACGGAAGATCGCACGGACCAACGGTGGTGCGGCGATGAAGAGCACGGTGACGGACTGGATGATCGCAATCACCTCGACGGGGACGTTGTCCGCCGCCTGCATCGCGAATCCACCGGCCTGGAAGGCGCCGATCAGGATTCCGGCGACCAGCACGCCGAACGGCCGCGAACGGCCGAGGAGCGCCACGGTGATGGCCGAGAAGCCGATGCCCGCGTCGATGTCGCTGCCGAAGCCGGACGTGATCTGACCGAGCACCTGGGTGGCGCCGGCGAGGCCGACGAGCGCTCCGGAGATGACCATGGCCCAGATGTAGACCGCGCGCACCGAGATGCCGGCGACGCGTGCCGCGTTCGGGTTCTCACCCACGGCACGGAACCGGAACCCGAGGCTGGAGCGCTCCAGCAGCCACCACACGATGACGGTCGCGACGACCACGAGGATGATGCCGATGTCGAGCGAGTAACCGTTCCCGAACAGCTTCGGGAACACCGCGCTCGGATCGGTCGGCGGCGTCCTGGGGTCGTTCGCGCCCGGGGCGCGGAGCCACGTCGTCGTCAGGAGGTAGTTGAGCAGGTTCAGCGCGATGTAGTTGAGCATGATCGTGACGATCACCTCGTGCGCACCGGTGAACGCCTTCAGCACGCCCGCGATCGCCGCCCAGATGGCACCGCCCACGAGACCGGCGATGACGGCGACGAGCAGGTGCAGTCCCGGCGGGAGGTCCAGCTTGAAACCGACCAGGCCGGCGAAGAGCGCCGCGATCAGCATCTGCCCCTGGCCGCCGATGTTGAACAGACCGACGCGGAAGCTCAGCGCGACGCCGAGACCGGCGGCGATCAGCGGGGTCGCGAAGGTCAGGGTCGTGGAGAGCGACTGGATGCCGGTGGCGAAGTCGGGCGAGTTGAAGTTGTAGATCGCGCCCTGGAAGAGGGCGGAGTACGCACCTCCGACCGCGTTCGCGATGGCCGCGAAGGTGTCACCGGGACGGGCGAGGAAGTAGCCGAGCGCCTCCTGCACCTGGGCGTTGGTCGCCGCGATGAACACGCCGCCGACGATGAGCGCCACGATGATGGAGCACACGGAGAGCAGCACGCTCCCCGACGCGATCTCCCGCAGCGCACGCCGCGAGCGGGACTCGGGCGCCGGCGCCTCGGCGTCGGCGCGCTGCTCCTCCGGGATCTGGTCGAGAGCCGGCTCGGCGGCGCCGGGCTCGCCGGTCACCGCGTCGACGTCGGCGGAAGGGATCTGGTCGCTCATGCGGAAACTCCTCGGGCCTCGGTCAGCTGAGCCTCCGGCGGAAGCTCGCCGGTCATCATCAGGCCGAGCACATCGCGCGGCGTCGTCGCGGGGACGATGCCCACGATCCCTCCGCGGTACATCACAGCAATACGGTCGCCGAGCGCGACGATCTCGTCGAGCTCCGTCGACACCACGATCACGGGCACGCCGGCGTCACGCGCGGCGATGATCTGCTCGTGGACGAACTCGATCGAGCCGACGTCCAGTCCGCGGGTGGGCTGCGCGGCCACGAACAGCCGCAGTTCACGGCTCAGCTCGCGCGCCAGCACCACCTTCTGCTGGTTGCCGCCGGAGAGCCGGCCCACGTGGGTGCCGATGCCCTGGGCGCGCACGTCGAACTCGCGGACCTTCTCCTCGGCGAAGCGGTCGCGGAAGCCGAGCTGGAGGCCCGCCCCCTTGACGAACGGCGCGCCGTTCGAGCGGTCGAGCATCAGGTTCTCGGCGATGGAGAACTCCGCGACCAGACCATCGACGTTGCGGTCCTCCGGCACGAAGCCGACGCCCGCGTCGAGCACCTTGCGCACCGAGAGCCCGAGGATCTCGCGCCCGTCCAGCTCGACGGAGCCGGTCGCGCGCTTCTGCAGTCCGAGGAGCGCCTCGGTGAGCTCGGTCTGGCCGTTGCCCTGCACACCCGCGATCGCCAGCACCTCGCCGCCGTCGACGTCGAAGTCGAGCGCGTCGACGAGCACGGCGCCGGTCGGGTCGGTGACGGTGAGGCCGCGGACCTTCAAGCCGTTCCCGGTCAGGGTCGGCGTGCTCTTGTGGACGCTCAGCTCCACGCTGCGGCCGACCATGAGGGAGGCGAGCTCGGCGTTCGAGGCCTGGGGGTCGGCCTGGCCGACGACCTTGCCGAGCCGCATCACCGTGATCCGGTCCGCGACTTCGCGCACCTCTCGGAGCTTGTGGGTGATGAAGACGATGCCGGTGCCGGAGGCGGCCAGCTGCTTCATGATGATCATGAGCTCGTCGGTCTCCTGCGGGGTCAGGACGGCGGTGGGCTCGTCGAAGACGATCACCTCGGCGTCCTGGGAGAGCGCCTTGATGATCTCCACGCGCTGCTGCACGCCGACGGGGAGGTCTTCGACACGGGCGTCGGGGTCGACTTCGAAGCCGAAGCGGGCGGAGATCTCGCGCACCTTCGCGCGGGCGGCGCCCAGGTCGAGACGGCCGCCGAACTTCGTCTGCTCGTGGCCGAGCATCACGTTCTCGGCGACGGTGAAGACGGGGATGAGCATGAAGTGCTGGTGCACCATGCCGATCCGGGCCTTCATGGCGTCGCCGGGGCCGGAGAAGTGCTGGACGACGTCGTCGAGCAGGATCTCTCCCTCGTCGGCCTGGTAGAGGCCGTAGAGGACGTTCATGAGGGTGGACTTGCCTGCGCCGTTCTCGCCGAGCAGGCAGTGGATCTCGCCGGGTTCGACGGTGAGATCGATGTGGTCGTTAGCGACCAGGGCACCGAACCGTTTGGTGATGCCGCGGAGTTCGAGTTTCATTGGGGCCTAATGAGGTCGAGCGGAGGCCGCTCTCGAGCTGATCGGGGGGAGGGGAGGCCGGCCTGCGCCGGCCTCCCCGAAGCGTCGTCGCTTATTCGGTGAAGGCCGACGGCGAGGTGACCTTGATCGAGCCGTCGATGATGCCGGCCTTGATCTTGTCGAGCTCGCCCTGGAGGCCCTTGTCGACCTTCGACGCGAAGTCGTGGAAGGGGGCCACGCCGACGCCGTCGTTCTTCAGGTTGCCGACGTACTGGGTGTTGTCGAACTTGCCGCCCGACGCCGCCTGCTCGACGATCGTCGAGACGGTCGGCTTGATGTTCTTCATGATCGAGGTCAGGAACATGCTGTTGTAGCCGTTCTGGTCGGTCAGGAAGACGTCGGCGTCGTTACCGATCAGGGCGACGTCCTTGCCGCCGTCCTTGATCGCCGAGGCGGCGCCCTGGTAGATCGGGCCGCCGATCGGGGCGAGCACGTCGGCGTTCTGGTCGAGCATCGTCTGCGCGATCGTCTTCGAGGTGTTCAGGTCGACGAACGAGTTGACGAACTGGCCGTCCTGCGAGGCGACGTCCCAGCCGATGACCTTCTTGTCTGTCCCCTTCTGGTCGTTGTAGTACTTCACGCCGTCGGCGATGCCGTCCATGAAGATGGTGACCGAGGGGAGCTTCTGGCCGCCGTAGGTGCCGATCGTGCCGGTCTTCGAGTAGCTCGCCGACGCGTAGCCGGCGAGGAAGCCGGCCTCGTCGGTGTTGAAGACGACGGGCTTGACGTTGTCGGCCTTGATGCTGTTGTCGTCGACCATGACGAAGTTGACCTTCGGGTTCGCGGCCGCCGCCTCCTTGACGGGCGCGACGAGGTTGAAGCCGGAGGCGACGATGATGTTGCAGCCCTGCTGGATCAGGCTCTTGATGTTCGGCAGGTAGTCGTTGGCGCTCTTCGACTGCACCTGCTTGTAGCTGCTGCCGATCTTCTTGGCCGCTTCCTGCACGCCCTCGAGGCCGAGCTGGTTGAACGAGCGGTCGTTGAAGCCGCCCTGGTCCGAGACGATGCAGGGCAGGTACTTCGAGCCGGCTCCAGCGGAGCTGGTGGAGCTGGGCGCCGAGCCGCACGCTGCGAGCAGCGCGACGACGCCGGCAGCGAGCAGACCGGTGAGCGCGGTCTTACGAGCTGTGATTGTCACTGTGAATGTCCTCCGGGATGAGTGCCGATAGCACGGCCGTTAATGAGATCACGTTACCTAATGTGACGGACTCCTCTGTCCGCACTCTTGGCTTCTTCATGCAAGCGTTACAAATGCACGCCTGTTTGACACCTGCTCATTTGAGCAGGCGTCAAGCGCTTGAGGTGATCGTGGGCAGTCAGCCGGGAGAACAAAGCGCCCGCCGACGGCCGGAGCCGACGACGGGCGCTGGGAGCGGAGGGGCTCCCCTACATCCACCCGCGCTTCTTGAACAGCACGTACAGCAGCGTGCTCAGCCCCAGCATCGCGACGATCGCGAGGGGGTAGCCGAACTGCCAGGTCAGCTCGGGCATGTGGGTGAAGTTCATGCCGTAGACGCCGGCGATCAACGACGGGGCGAACAGGATGGCCGCCCAGGAGGAGATCTTCTTGACCTGCTCTCCCTGCTCGTGCGTGGAGAGCGCGAGGCGGGTCATCTCCTCGTTCTGGCGTTCCGAGACGAGGGTCGAGTTCACCGTCAGGATGTCGCGCAGCAGGTAGCGGAAGCCGTCGACGCGCTCGTTGACCTGGGTGAGGTGGTCGGCGACGTCGCGGAGGCGGCGTTCGAGCTCCTGGGTGACGCCGTACTTGGCCGTGCCGCGTTCGAGCGCGATCATCACCGCGGAGAGCGGATGGGTGGCGCGCTGGAAGTCGATGACCTCGCGGGACAGCTCGTAGATGCGTCGGGAGACGAGGGCGTCGCCGCCGAACACCTGGGTCTCGATCTCGTCGATGTCGTTCGCGAGACCGGCGACGACCGGGCTGTACGCGTCCACGACGGCGTCGATGATCGCGTAGAGGACGGCCTGGGGGCCGAGCGAGAGCAGCTCGGGCTCTGCCTCCATGCGGTGGCGCACGGTGGAGAGGTCGGGCGACTCGCTGTGGCGGACCGTGATCACGAAGTTCGGGCCGACGAAGAGGTGCAGCTCGCCGAAGTCGACCTCCTCCGGCACGTCGAGGTAGTTCGCCGCCTTGAGCACGACGAAGAGCACGGTGTCGTACCGCTCCAGTTTGGGCCGCTGGTGGGCGACGATCGCGTCCTCGATGGCCAGCGGGTGGAGGTTGAACTCCTCCGCGAGCGACATCAGTTCGCGCTCGCTCGGCCGGTAGAGGCCGATCCAGGCGACGCCGTCGGGGGTGTTGTCGAGCGCGCGATAGGTCTCGGCCAGTGTGGTCGGCGACGCGACGCGGACGCCGCCGCGGTACACCGCACTGTCCACCATGCTCGAGCGGGACGGAGCCGATCCGGGCGCCGGCTCCGGGGCGACGATCGAACTGGGAGGATCGACCCTCCGCGACCGGGAAACGAAGGGCATGGGAATGCCGCGTCGGTTGATGTTCGCCATCGTTCACCTCCAGGGAGCGTGCGGAAGGGTGGAGGGCCGCGAGCGGCCACCTAACTGTACGCGCGCTGCCTGCCGACCGGCTGGACGCCGCTCCCCTCGACGTCTGCGCATGCGCTCAGGATCACGCGCCCGTAGTGCCCGATGAGCTCGGTGCAGAGGACATCCCACCCGCGGCCGAGGACGGCCCGCCTCCCTGCTTCGCCCATCCGGAGGCGGAGGCCGGTGTCGCTCACGATCATCGCGACCGCTGCCCGCAGCGCGCGCTCGTCGGCGGGCGGGTAGAGCAGGCCGTCGACGCCGTGCTCGACGAGGTCGACCGGCCCGCCCGCGCGCGGGGCGACGACAGGGAGACCGGAGGCGTGCGCCTCCTGGATGGTCTGGCCGAAGGTCTCCTCGGAGCCGGTGTGGACGAAGAGGTCGAAGGCCGCGTAGGCGGCCGCGAGGTCCTCGCCGCCGAGCCGCCCGAGCCAGGTGACGGGCACCCCGCGCAACTCGCGCGCGACAGCCTCCCGTGCCGGGCCGTCCCCCACGATGGCGACGGAGAGGCCGGGCAGCCCGCGCAGGGCGCGCAGCCGCTCCACCTGCTTCTCCGGGGCGATGCGCCCGACGTACCCGACGACGACCTCGCCGTCGGGCGACAGCCGCTCGCGGAGCGCGACCGCCGCCTTCGTCCGGCGCTTGTTGGGGTGGTACCGCTCGAGATCGACGCCGCGGCCCCAGCGGCCGATCCGCGAGACGCCGGCGTCGCGGAGATCGTACTCCGAGGCGGCGGAGGGCGCGAGCGTGAGGTCGGCGCCCTCGTGCACCCAGCGCACGTACTTCCAGGCGATGGCCGAGGTCAGCCCGAGGCCGTTGCGGCGCGCGAAGCCCGCCACGTCGGTCTGGTAGATGGCGACGGAGGGCACTCCGAGTCGATTCGCCGCGGCGATGGCCTGCGCGCCCAGGAAGAAGGGAGAGGCCGCATGCAGCACGTCCGGCCCGAAGCGGGCGAGGATGCGCTGCACCTGCGGGCTCGGCAGGCCGACCGGGAACTGCCGGTAGGCGATCGACGGCACCTGGTGGATGCGGAACCCGGCGTACTCCGCCGGCGCCCCCGCGTCCGGGCAGATGACGATCGCCTCGTGGCCGGCCTCCGCGAGATGGTCGAGCACGCGCAGCACGCTGTTCGTGACCCCGTTGACCGTGGGGAGGAAGCTCTCGCTGACCACCGCAACCCGCATGACCCTCACGCTAGGCAGCCGGGGTTGCCCCTCCCTTGACCCGCCGTGAACGGTGGATGTCCAGCACCGATCGGTATCCTGTCCAGCATGAGCCGCAACACCCCGCTCGACCACTTCTACAGTGTGATCCCCGCCGGTGGCGTCGGATCCCGGCTGTGGCCGTTGTCGCGCGCAGACGCGCCCAAGTTCCTGCACGACCTGACGGGATCGGGGCAGACGCTGCTGCGCGACACCTGGGACCGGTTGACGCCGCTCTCCGGCGACCAGCGGATCATGGTCGTCACCGGCCGGGCGCACCGCGCCGCGGTCGAGGCCCAGCTCCCCGACCTCGCCGACCCGAACGTCGTGCTCGAGAGCGAGGGGCGCGACTCCACCGCCGCGATCGGGCTGGCCGCCGCCATCCTCGAGCGCCGCGAACCGGGCGTCATCATCGGCTCGTTCGCCGCCGACCACGTCATCCGCGACCAGGCCCGGTTCCGCCATGCCGTGCGGGAGGCCGTCCACTCCGCCGCCGCGGGCTACATCACCACCATCGGCATCCAGCCGACGGAGCCCGCCGTGGGCTTCGGCTACATCCACACCGCCGGGGAGTCCGCGGAGATCGCCGGTGCGCCGACCGCCCGTCTGGTCGATGCCTTCGTCGAGAAGCCCGACCTGCCCACGGCCGAGGCGTACGTCGCCGACGGCTCCTACCTCTGGAACGCGGGGATGTTCATCTCCCGCGCCGACCTCCTGCTCGAGGAGATCGGCCGCAACAAGCCCGACCTCCTCGCCGGGCTGCTCGAGCTCGCGGCCGCCTGGGACGACCCGGCGACGCGCGGGCCGGCCGTCGACCGCATCTGGCCCGGACTCGAGAAGATCGCGATCGACTACACGGTCGCCGAGCCCGCCGCGGCGGCCGGGCGGCTCGCCGTCGTCCCCGGTTACTTCGATTGGGACGACGTCGGCGACTTCGCCTCGCTCGCCAAGCTCAACTCGGGCGGCCGCAAGTCGGACCTCGCGATCCTCGGCGAGAACGCCCGGGTGCTCTCCGACTCCTCCAGCGGCATCGTCGTGAGCCAGAGCAACCGGGTCATCAGCCTGATCGGTGTCAAGGACATCGTCGTCGTGGACACCCCGGACGCGCTCCTGGTGACGACGAGCGAGAACGCGCAGCGCGTGAAGGCCGTGGTCGACGCACTCAAGGTCACCGGCTCGACCGACGTCCTCTAGA